>Ga0208770_1000876_pt1 | contig 16811 bp, 21 predicted proteins | sample AntAceMetag02UK9_FD_184771 | JGI IMG/M metagenome (GOLD analysis project Ga0208770, IMG submission 184771) | Saline lake microbial communities from Ace Lake, Antarctica - Antarctic Ace Lake Metagenome 02UK9 (SPAdes) (version 2) | ecosystem: Environmental > Aquatic > Non-marine Saline and... | reverse complement strand
TCAGGATAATATTTTGTCTTAGCACCTATGGATTTGTTCCAAGCATCAGCCTCATTATAACTTTTAAAAGCTATATCTCTTTTTTCATTGGTGAATAATTGTGTTGTAGGATTAAATGCAACAGATCTAGGGTTGTTATCATCGTAGCTCATTTCCTTTTTCTCCTTCCGTCAGCATAGAATCCGAGTCTTTTTCCTCTACTAATTAGATCGTTACATTCTTTGTTTAGATGTTTTAATTTAGCTCTTATGTATTGGTTCTCAGTTGCAAGACCCGGGAGTTTATTGTCGTCAAACCATTTAGAGAAATTTATTTTGTTATATAAAATCTTGTGAGAGAAGGGTGGAGTAAAACAAATATTTATATCAAACTTTTTTTCACTCCTGCATCTTTTCAATGCATTCAATGGGATCTGAAATATTTTAGCTACTTCTTTTTCTGTTATGTTTACAGTTTCCATTAGTCCTTATTTCCTAGTGTCATTCTTAATAAATTATTAACTACATCACGTTCATCTTTTGTTAGTGATGCTAGTGTTTTTCCTGGTGCGAAAAGACTTGCAAGATCAATGTCTTTCACCTTCTTAGCGGGATCCTTGTAGTCAGAAAATTTAATAATTTTAGCTGATCCGCCTCCTTCTAAAGGAATCCGGATCACCATATCTTTAAAATCTTTTTCTGTTTTACCTGGGTTGTTTTCTAAATATTTCTCTAAAGCTAGCCCGTACTTCATATCCATTAGATCAGACAGTTCTTGTTCTTCTGCCGCTGTTTCGGACATAGCTAGACTAATTAGTTTTTCTTTTTCTGATAGATCACCTGATCCAGGCATTATTTTATCAGTGTTATTTTTTGTATTTTTATATTTAGTTGGGTGTTTAAATTCGAAAGCCATTAGGTTAATTTCCTATCTGTGGCGTATAGATCGTATAGAACTCTGCCATTAAATTTAGTCCAAACTTCTAGTGTGTCATGACCTAATTTATATCTTCTAGTTCTTAATGTTGATGGCTTAACTTTGAAATAATCAGCTGCCTCTTCTTCATTTACCCAGTTGTCGTATTTAAAATTTTCCTTCATAAACCTTTTATAATCTGGAGATATACACAAATCTATTTATTGCAGTACCACGGCTGATCCGTGGGAGATTTTACCCATGGAATAGGTAGGTAGCGTGGGAAATTATTTAAGTAATTTTCTTACTGTGTGGCTATGGGAATTCAACCAATCTGTAAATTTACCTGGTTGTTTAATGACTAGATTGCCATGTCTTGTGACAATCCTATCTATTATATCTTGTCTGCTATATTTAACTTTTTTATTTCTATGTCCTACAATCATTTCTGATTTAGGAATATCCACAAGGTTATAATCTACATCCATGAAGGTGCAGCATTGTTCCAGGTGTTCATCAATAATCTTATTGAATTTTTTATCTTTATTCTTTTTTTCTTTTCTAATCCGTTCCAGTAATTCACACATCATGAAAGTTTTAGGGTTTGTTTTGGGAACTTTAATACTTTCTCTTGCTAATATATCTAGCGCCTCTCCAGGTGTATCGTATAAATCTTTTGCAACATTACCTAGATCAGCCCATGATTTTAACGGGCTATCATCCTGCATCATTTCAGCAAGTGTTCTATTATCTGAAATTTTTTTCTTTTTTTGGTGGACCTTTAGTGGATAGAAATCAATATAAGGTTTTAAACCTTTTTTTTCTGCTGTTGCAACAGTTGGATATTGTACATGCTTATACACTTTTCTTGTCTTGCTCATTCCTCCTTATAATGGAACGGGCAACTATTTACCACGGCTGAATTAAGCAACATGGGATCTTTTATTCATATAGATCCGCATCTGATTTAATCGTTCTTTACGGAGTTTTTGGGATACATGGATATATTTTTGAACAGATTTTATATCCTGCCATCCTCCCATTTCTTTAACAGACAATATATCTCCAGTAGCCTCAAAGCTATTTGTAGCCCATGAATGTCTTAAAAAGTGGATGCACTTATATTTTAATTTAGCTTTTTCCAAGATGCTTTTGTGTGTTCTTCTAGGATCGTTAATATGTTTAGTATTAAATTTTTTAGAACTGGCAGGAAAAACATAGGCATATCTTTTATCTCTATGATTAATTGTCTGTCTATGCTGCAACATTATTCGCAGGATAGCTTTCAATCTATAATCAAAGTCCAATGTAATTGCTTGATTATTTTTTGTATCAAGAAATTTTAATGTATTAGTTGCGTAATTAACTTGGTCCCATCGCAAACTAAAAATCATTGATTTAGATCTACCACCCAATAATCCAGTAGTTAATAAACATAATGCAGGGACCAGGCACAGATCCCTATAATTTTTTATATGATCTAATGCTGCTAGTCTGTACCTCTTCATTTCTTGTGTTGTAAAAGGATCTTCTTTATCAAGTCTATCCACCTCATTATTTAATTCTTTCTTCTTGAATTTAACTACTCTTTTTTCCAACAGTTCCAGTTCAATGGCGTATTGTTCTACAAGTCGTAGATCTTCAATCAGTCTATTAGCAGGATAGGGCTTATGTTTAGTGATTGCATTATGTAGCGCAATATAATCATCCTTTGTTAGGTCCTTGATCGGTTGTTTAATTTTTGCAAATGCAGCAGGATAAGACCTATATAATTTCTTATGCGCAGCGCCTTTACCATTACATTTAATATATAAATTAAATCTACTTTTATAATCAATGACTGATTTAGCTTTATAGTTTGCACTAGGTAATCTTTTTTCTATCCATTCTGTGTGGACACTTAATAGGGATCTACCTTTTTTTCGTTCTTTCACAATAGACCATGGATCTTCCTTTTTATAGATCTTGATCTTCATATCTTCTGCTAACTTACGAGCAAATGCGGGTGTCAATCCAATCAGATCTTTTTGTTTGGGATCTTTCTTATTATACCAATCTCCAAGAGTGATTGACTGTTTTTCACAAAATTTACCTTTGCTATTTAAACCTTTAGGTCTAAACCTAAAAAAGAATGTTATTTTTCCACCTGGATTTGCACGAACTCTGAAACCCATTAAATTTGCATCTCTTAAAATAACTTCTTTATAATAATTGCCAGACGGCATGGGTCTGATCTTCTCTAACACCCCAACATCAATCTTAACTCTTCCTAACGCATCTGTTTCAATGCCTAACTTTTTAATAAACTTACTTACTTCATTTTCTTGTTTCATATTAATCTCACTTTCTATTTGTTAGTTTATTTTGAAAGTAGAAATAAATCTTTGTTAGGAAATCCCATGTTATTTGCGTGGGATAATCCTGCCCCCAATCCTGCCCCCAAACGGGTGGAGTAGGAGTTATTAGTATTGTTTTTATTGGGTCATTATTTTTAATGCTGCCCCCAATCTGCCCCCATAACAATCTACTAATGTTCACATTTAATCCTATTTTCATACTTTCTTAAATGTTGATTTAGTAAGTGTTTGCGCTATAACCATCACAAGTCGGGGCGTAGCGCAGCCTGGTAGCGCATCTGGTTTGGGACCAGAGGGTCGCAGGTTCAAATCCTGCCGCCCCGACCAATTTATGAAAAAAGCAAAAATTTATATACCCACAAAAAACTCCATGCAGTCTGGTTTAGGTAAATCAGACAAATGGTTAATTGAATTTGAAACTGAAGATACAGGTATAAATCCTTTGATGGGTTGGGAAACTAACTCAGATACTCTTTCAGAGTTAAATTTGGAATTTTCTTCTAAAGAATTAGCAATAGAATATGCAAAAAAAAATAAAATTGATTTTGAAATAATTGAACCTCAAAAAAGAAAAACTGTTAAAAAATCATATGCAGATAATTTTCTAAAATAATGTTTAAATTTTTTACCAAAAAAAAATGGCAGTTATGGTCTTGGTTAGGTTCATTTGTAATTTTATTATCATTGTGGGTTCAAGTAAAAATTGATGTAAAAATAAATGAATGGTTTGGTGTGTTCTACGATATGATTCAAAAAGCACTTGCTAAACCCAACGCTATTACAATCGAAGAGTACTGGACAAATTTAGCATCATTTATTACACTAGCTGGAATATATATAGCTCTTTATGTTGTAATTAGTTTTTTTACAGCACACTTCTTGTTTAGATGGAGAACTGCGATGGTGGAATGGTATCATTCTGTTTATGATAGAGCTCGTAAAATAGAAGGTGCCTCACAAAGAGTTCAAGAAGATACAATTAAGTTCACCCGTATTATGGAATCTCTAGGTACAAGTTTTATTGAATCGGTCATGGTATTAATACAATTTACTCCAATTTTATTAGGGCTATCAGTCGGTATACCAATCTTCTTTTTTGGTGATTGGCAATATGGATTGATAACTGGTGCATTACTTTGGACATTGGGTGGTACAGCATTCTTAATAGGATTAGGTTGGATATTGCGTTTAGTTGGAGTGGAATATGATCTCCAAAAAAAAGAGGCTGCATATAGAAAAATATTAGTAGTAGCTGAAGATGATGGTAACATTAGACCTAAAACAATAAATGAATTATTTGATGACGTTCGTTCAATTCACTTTTTAAGCTACACAAGGTATTTATATTTTAATATTGGTCGTATGGCTTACTTACAAGCAAATGTATTATCAGCTTATGTTTTCTTAGCTCCAGCTATTGTAGCAGGTGTTGTAACATTAGGTGTTATGCAGCAAATTATAAGAGCTTTTGGAAGAGTTGAAGGTTCTATGCAATACCTATTAAAAGCTTGGCCTACAATTATAGAGTTGGCAAGTGTCTATAAACGTCTAAGAGAATTTGAGAGTGTAATAAATTCTACTGAAATAGTTATTCAAAAAGATTAATGTCTATTGATAAAAAATATGTTGATCAGATTTTAAAAGTTTCTGAAAAGGCAGCTTTAGCATCATCTTATTTGGTTGGAAAAAAAGACAAGATCGCAGCAGATCAAGCAGCTGTTGATGCAATGCGCTCTGAATTGAATAAAATAAACATGAATGGCGAAGTTGTTATTGGTGAAGGTTCACTTGATGAGGCACCTATGCTTTATACGGGTGAAAAACTTGGAAATAAAAATGGACCCTATTTTGATATTGCCGTTGATCCTTTAGAGGGAACAAATTTTGCAGCGAACAATTTACCTGGTGCAACTTCTGTTATTGCTATTGCTGAAAAAGGAAATCTTTTTAATGCACCAGAAACTTATATGAATAAAATTGCAACTGGACCAATTGAAAAAGGATTGGTTGATCTAGACTTTCCATTAAAGAAAAATGTTACAAATCTTGCAGATTACTTAAACAAAGATATCTCATCACTCACAGCATGTATCATGGATAGGCCAAGACACAAAAAAATAATTGATGAGCTTAAAAATTTAAACATTAATATTAAATTAATTACTGATGGTGATATTCTTGGTGCATTGTATGTGACAAATCCAAAATATAATATCGATATATTTTTAGGTATAGGAGGTGGGCCAGAAGGAGTTTTGGCAGCATCAGCTCTTGACGCATTTGACTGCCATTTTCAATGTAGATTTATTTTTGATAACGACAAAGAAATCAAAGAGGCAAACAAAATGGGAATAACTGATTTGAATAAAAAATATGAATTAAATGAAATTATAAAAGGGGACTCTATATTTTGTTCAACAGGGATTACCTCAAGTGAGATGTTAAAGGGAGTGGTAATAAATAATAATGAATATATTACCGAAACATTGGTTACACATAAAAGTTTAAAATTTAAAGAAACGATAAAAAGAACAAATCTTATTGAAGAATGATTTCTGTTTCAGGTAAGAAGTGGGAACAAAAAAAAATTAATCAAAACTTAGTTGATAAATTAAAACAAGATTTTAATTTTAGCGACATTTTATCTAGACTAATTATTTCAAGAAAATTTGAAGTTGATGAAATTGCAACAATCAATACAGATTTAGATTTAAACAACGTTTTCTTGAATAATGAAGATTTTAATCAATCTATTAAACTTGTTGTTAATTGCATCAATAACAATGAAAAAATATGTATTTTAGGTGATTATGATGTGGATGGGTCTGCTGCTACATCATTATTTGTTAAATTTTTAAAAAGTATAAATCACTCTTTTTTTTATTATATACCCGACAGGGAAAAAGATGGCTATGGTGCCACCAAAAAATTATTCCAAAAACTGATCTTAGAAAAGCCCAAATTGATTATAATGGTTGATTGCGGTTCTACTTCTAATGAAGCAATAGATTTTTTAAATGAAAATGTGATAAAATCTTTAATTATTGATCATCATGAAATAAACAAACCCTTCCCTAATGCAAACTCAATTATAAATCCAAAAAAAGATAATGGCTATAAACAATATGATTATTTATGTGCCACCTCACTTTCTTATTTTTTTTTAGATTTACTAATTAAAGAAATTAAAAGTGAAATAAATATATCTGATTATTTGATATATGTTTTGTTAGCTACAGTATGTGATGTGATGCCTTTGAGAAAGCTTAACAGATTAATTGCATTAAATGCTCTTAAAAAATTTGATATAACAAAAAATTTACCTCTGAACACTTTGTTTGAATTAAATGAAAAAAAAAATAAAATTAATATTAATGATTTAGGTTATTTAATTGGCCCAATATTAAATGCTGGCGGAAGACTGGGTAAGTCTCAATTTGCTACAGAATTATTATCTTCTAATAATGATCAAGTTGTCAAAGATAGGTCTACTTATTTAATTAAATTGAATAATAAAAGAAAAGAAATTGAAACCTTAGTATTAAATGAAATTGATTTTCAAAAAATTGAAAAAGAAAATAAAGAAGTAATTATTTATTATAATCCAAATATAAACGAAGGCTTAATTGGAATTATTGCTGCAAGATTAAAAGATTATTTTAATAAACCTTCCATTGTTATTACTGCGTCTAATGAATTATTAAAAGGATCTGCAAGATCAGTTTATAATTATAATATTGGTCGTATAATTAAAAATTCACTAGATGAAAATATAATTATAAATGGCGGTGGTCATAATATGGCTGCAGGATTTACGCTAAATAAAGATAAACTTAAAGATTTTGAAGATTTTATATTAGAGGATTTTTTAAAATCTAATACTGTAAATAATAATATATTTTCATATGAATTGGAAGTTTCGCCATTAGCATTTAATCAAGATTTTTATGATAATATTAAAAAACTAGAACCCTTCGGTACAGGAAACCCAGTACCAACCTTCATGTTAAGAGATTTGAAAATAATTAAGCCCATAGTATTAAATAACAAGCATATATCCGCAATATTAAAATCAAAAACAGGATTTTCAATTAAATCAATATCATTTAATTCTATTAATACTAAGATTGGTGAACACTTAATGAGTTATAAAAATAACATTAATGTAATAGGTCAAATCAATGAAAATATATGGAATAATAAAAAAACTCTGCAATTAACTATTAGAGACTTAATCCTATAAATTAATTACGCTTGATAAATAATGACTTTTAAAATAAAAGATCTCAACATGGTCCCTTCGTCTATCGGTTAGGACAGCTGGTTTTCATCCTGCAAAGGGGGGTTCGATTCCCCCAGGGACCGCCAATAATATGTTATATTACACATATATGCTCAAATCTATTTCACCAGGTTATAAAAAAACTTACGTTGGTTATACAAATAATTTAGAGCTAAGATTAAATAAACACAATTCTAATAATGGTGCTAAAGCCACAAAAGGATATAAATGGATTCTAATTTATAGTAAAAAATTTAGAGATAAAAAGAAAGCTATGTCATTTGAGTATAAACTTAAAAATAATAAAATATTGAGAAAAGAATTATTAGAAAAATCTCTATAATGAAAATAGCTATATTACTCCCTTATAAAGAAAATTTTTCTTCTGAATATGCGGGTGCAGTTTCTATATTCATAAATGATACTGTCTTAAAAAGTAAATATAAAAATACAACACAAGTATACGGAAATACAGACTTTAAAAAAGATTTATTAAAAAATTATATAAATTTATCATTAAATAAAAAAAAATTGATTGAGAGTAGCAGTAATTTTTATGTTGATAATTTTATAAAAAAAAGAAGTGTGATCAATTCTGATGTAATAGAAATACATAACAGACCTAATTACATAAAAAAAATTCTAAAACTTAAAAAACCTAAAAAAATTTTATACTTTCATAATAACTCTCTTGAAATGAATGGATCCAAATCAATTCAACAAAGATTGTTTTTGATCGAAAATCTTGACCAAATTATATTTAATAGTGAGTGGACTAAAAAACAGTTCTTATTTAATTTACCAAAAATTTATACTAAAGTTCAAAAATTATCTGTTATTTATCAATCAACAACAAAACCTAAGATAGATTTCAAAAAAAAACAAAACATTATAACTTTTATTGGAAAATTAAACTCAGCAAAAGGTTACGATATATTTGGTGAAGCATCTATAAAGATATTAGATAAATTTCCAAATTGGAAAGTTGAAGTTATAGGTGATGAATCTAGAGAAAAAATTTATTTTAATCATGATCGTTTTAACCTTAATGGTTTTCAAAATCATAAAAATGTTCTTAAAATTTTAAGAAAAACTTCTATATCAGTTGTTTGCTCAAGGTGGAATGAGCCTTTTGGAAGAACAAGTCTTGAATCCTCTAGCCATGGATGTGCAACAATCATTAGTAATAAAGGTGGATTACCTGAAACAACTTCAGATGCGTTAATCTTAAAAGACATTAATTCTAAGAGGCTATATGTTTTGATTAAAAGATTAATTATTGATGTAAAACTAAGAAGTGATTTACAAAAAAATTCCATTAAGAATTTTTATCTTACTAATGCTTTTGTATCAAAACTAATAGATGATATGAGAGATAGTCTGTCAAAAAAATATTCTATTAAACAAAATAAAAGTTTAAAGGTACTACATATTACAAACTTTAATGAACGTCATAATGGTAGATTATTTTATAATACTGGCAGAAGAATAAATAACGGACTAGTTCGATCAAATCATTCAGTTTTAACAATAAGTGATAGAGATATAGTGAGTTACCATAGGTCACTTAAAGATTTTGATGGTTCAAAAAAACTTAACTCAAAAATTATTGACACGGTTGCTAATTATCTTCCCGATTTAATTATTCTTGGTCATGCTGACTTGGTCAACTTATCTACATTAAAGTTTATAAAAAAAAATTACCCATCAATTAAGATTACACAATGGTTTTTAGATAAAATGAATGAACATTGGAAAAAAAATAAAAGTAGATTTCTTGATAAGATAGAGTTAATGGATTGTAGTTTTTGTACCACGTCTCCAGACAGTCTATATTTGCCTAAAAAATATAAGATTTTTTACATACCTAATCCTGCGGATAGTTCATTTGAAACCTTAAAATGCTATGATAATAAACATCCTATATTTGACCTTTTTTTTGCAATGTCTCATGGTGTACACAGAGGTATTTTAAAAAAAGGCAAATTTGATCAACGGAGCTTAATTATTGATAAATTAATAGATAAAAACCCTAACATAAAATTTAATTTGCATGGCTTGGGTGATAAACAGCCCTTATGGTCAGACGACTTTAAATTATCATTAAAAAAATCAAAGATGGCTCTCAATTTAAGTCAAGGAAAACCAACTAAATATTACTCTAGTGATAGAATTGCCCAATTAGTAGGAAATGGAATTTTAACTTTTGTTGATATAAAAACTAAATTAAATAAATTTTTTTCTAATGATGAGGTAATTTTTTATAAATCCATGGATGATCTTTCGAAAAAAATAAATTTCTATAAGCTAAATCACAAAATAAGAAATAAGATTGCAAAAAATGGAAAAAATAAATATCTTAAACATTTTAATTCAACAAAAATTGCTGGTTTTATAATCGATAAAACCATGAACTTTAAAACAATAAAGAAATATTTTTGGGAATAAATGAGTTCTTCTAATAAAGTTCCAATTTTAATGTACCATTCTATTATGGATAATGACGAACAAAGTGTTTCAGTTCAATCTTTTAAAAAACAAATGAATTTAATGAAAACAATGGGCTATCAAACAATTAAATTCAATGAGTTAAAAGATAATAATAAAAAAAAATTTATAATTACTTTTGATGATGCTTATGAAAATATTTTTATTAATGCTTTTCCTATTTTAAAAAAATTAGGTTTTAATGCTGTTTGTTTTATTGTTACTAATAAAATTGGTGCATATAATGACTGGGATAAAAATGAATTTAAAAAAAAGAAGCTAATGAACTTTGAGCAAATAAGTGAATGGCTTATAAATGGATTCAATATAGGCTCACATACTTTAGACCATGTTGATCTAACAAAGTTAAATAAAAATGATAAAATAAATCAAATCATCAATTCTAAAAAGTATCTTAATAGTATGTTCAATACAAAAATAAATACTTTTGCATTTCCTTTTGGATCTTATGATGATGAAGCGCAAAGTATTATTAACAAATATTATGATTATGCTGTAACCACTAAAAGATCTAGATTTGTCAAAAATAAGTTTAATAATAAACTTTTACCAAGGGTTCCAGTCAGCAAAGATGATAATTTTTTTAAATTTTTTTTAAAAATTAAAACACCATATGAAGATATAAAATTTAAAGAATAATGTTAATTAATAAATTTAATACCACTGAATGTATTAACGGCTGTAAAATTTTTAATGACAATTCAAATTATTTATATTGGGAAAATAAAAGTGTTACTAATGATGAGATCGATATTCTTGCTTTTCTTAATTCAAAAAAAGATAAAAAAAAATTGACCATACTTCATATTGGTATAGGTAATTCTTTTATAGCCTCTAAATTAAATGATTTTAATGAAATTATTGGTATTACAATTTCTCAAAATGAAATAAAATATGCATTTACTAAAAATATCGTCAATTATAAATATTTTTTTTTAAACAAATATGAAGCTAATTCATTAGATATTTTTGAAAATAAAAAATTTGATATAATTATAGATGCTAATATCAAATCATTTTCATGTTGTGACAAAGCATTTAACAACCTATTCAAACAATATGTTAATTCACTAAGCTATAGTGGTTACATAATAAGTCACATTAATGGTTTAAAATGGAGCAGAATAGTTAGACCCAAGTTGTCTTTTTCTTTAAAAAATTTCTTTCACAAAAGATTAAAGGAGTACGATGGTCCTTTAAATAATAAATTAGGTATTTCTGATTGTGAAATTCTTGCTAATGAGAATAATCTTAAATTAGATCTTGATAATACCAATTTAGTTATTTTTAAAAATGAAAAATAAATATATTTTTTTTCGTACAGATAGAATAGGGGACTTCTTATTAAGTGCTATTTTAATTAAATCAGTTAAACGTTCTGATAAATGTTCTTTTATTACTGTAGTTGCTTCTAAAAAAAATTACTCTTATATTAAGAATTTCAGTTATGTAGATGAGGTTATCTTATTTCCAGAATCATATTTTTCTAAAATTATTTTTTATTTAAGATTCATATTAAAGAAATTTTATTTAATTGCTTTGTTGGATGGTAAAAAAAGATCATTATATTTTGCATTATTAACCAGATCAAAATTTAAATTTTTATTTACTTATAAAGGCTTTTATAAAGTTTTATTTAAAATCTTCTTTACTAAAATATTCTACGACAATGATTCTGATGATAAAATTTCTGAAATTAAAAACTTACTTAATTTTTTAAACTTTAATTTGAATAAATCTGATCTGAATACAATTGATAAATCACGTGTATTAGCAAGGAATTTTAATATTCCATCAGATGATAAATACATATTGTTTCACTTGGATGAAAAATGGATCTTTTATGATTATATTCACACTTATAAATCTATTGAGCCAGAGTCTGAAGTTATATTAATTCAATTCTTTGAAAAATTAATTTTAAAAACTAATAACGATTTATATATATCTACTGGTAATTTAATGAATAAATTTACTAATTTCTTTAAAAAAAACTTTATTAAGATTGATCAGAATATCTATGAATTACAATTTAAAAATAATAAAGTCATTTTTTTTGATAATATGAGTTTTCTACAATTAGAAAAATTAATATTAAATTCTACATTATTAATTGCATGTCATGGTGCACCAATTCATGTTGCTGGATCTTTTAATAAAAAAGTAATTGATATAATCGATACAAGTGAAAAAGATTTTTTTAACAAATGGACTTCTCATCTTAGAGGCTATATCTCTATAAATAGGAGACCTTTCGATCAACTTTCATCAGATATTATTAAATTACTTTAAGTATTTTACTTAAAATTAGTTTTTATAGTTTGTAAAATAGTAGTCTTTTTTTATTGAATGTATCAAATAATAATTTTTATTTTTTAATAAATCAAAAATTTGTTTTTTTCTTTCATCAAATATTTCAATTTGTATAACTATTTTATTATTTTCTAATAGTTTATTAATACCATATAAAACTTCTTCTTCGTGTCTTTCAACATCAATTTTGATAGCTATAGCAGAATTTTTAATATCCAAAAGGTCATCACCTATGTCTGATTGAATGACTCTTTTGCTTATATTTTTTATACTATACTTTGTTAAAGCCTCATCATTTTTATTATAAATTGCAAACCCACCAGTTCTATCTTTATCAGGAACCCACATAGTTGCTGATCTTTTTATATTTGATAAAGCACAGTTATAAGCTTCAATATTATATATTTTGTTTATTAAAATATTTTTTTTGAGCTGATTAAAATTTTCTACAATTGGTTCAAATGCATAGATATCAAGTTTTTTTTTAGATAAATTTATTGAATAAAACCCCATATGAGCACCTATATCTATAAAAATTTTATTCTATTTTCATCAATCTTTTTTTTTAAAAAAGTTATTTGATCATCTTCATATTTATCTTTTAAATAAATTTCTCTATCGATTGGATTCTTCGGGTTTAATAAAAATATTAAATTATTGTGAACCACTTTAATTTCATTAATATAAAAAAATTTAACCATAACCTTAAGTAATGTCGGGACAATTCTTTTAAAAATTTTAAATTTATATAAAAAATTAATTATTGTTCTTATTTTCATATTTTAATTTTATTTAATGCATTATTTTTAAATAAGTTTGCTTCTTTAATATATCTACGTACCATCTCTGTAGATTTATGTCCTGTCATAGCCATTATGTTTCTTTCCTCTGCACCAGATTCTGCTGTAGAGGTTGCAAACCCTGATCTTAGACTATGACCAGCGTATCTATGGCTATCTAAACCAGCATAATTTGCATACTTTTTAATTATTAATGCTACGCTTTTATCTGAAATATCAAAAATTTTACCTTTTTTTAAATCAAATATTTCAATCCAATTTTTCAATGCATTTACAGGACAAAATTTTTCATTATCAAAGTAGGGGATAGCCTTAGTCATGCCTTCTCCAGATTGATCAGTTTTTGACCTTTTTACGAAAATCTTAACTCCCTCTGATACAAACTCTAAGTCTTCATATTCAATATCAACCAACTCAGACCTTCTAAAACCACCTGAAAATCCAATTAAAACTAAAGCCTTATCTCTAATTTTTCTTTTATCTTTTTCATTAGATTGATGTATTGCATTAATCAATACTTTTAAATCATTGATTAATAATGGTTTTTTACTTTTTTGATTACTTCCATTTGTTCTTTTAATCCCCATTAAATTTTCCATAATTATGGGATGTTTCGTATCTATATAATAGCCTTTAGTTTTATGAAGTATGCTAATTGATGCTAATCGCCTTTTTAAAGTGCTGTATTTAGAGTAAGACGATAAATGAGTTATATATAATGCTAATATCTTTGGTTGTGTTGGCATTGACTGAAATCCATTTTTTGAACAAAATAAAGAAAAGTCATTATAGTCAGACTGATAAGCTCGAAGTGTATTTGCTGATTTAGAATTTCTTAAATTCTTTATAGTTTCTAATTCAAGGTTTTTTATATCTGTTATTAAATCTTTCATATATTTCCGATAACCATTAATTATCGGAAATATATATTAAGGTGTTTATGTTGTCAATGTGTTAAATATATAAAATGAAAAAAATATTTATTTTTATTAGTATTATTTGGTCAACCTTTGTACTTATTATCAATCATAGATCATCCAACTTTAATAGCCTGGGGAATACATTCTATACCAACAAAAGATGGTTTGTTTTTAGCTTTTTTGCCCATTATTTTATTTAATATAGCTGGATGGATAAGAAAAATTTTTAATAAAAATGTTAAATATCAATAATTTAAAGTTTAAAATTTAAGTAAATGATTAGGAAATTAGAGCTAAAAGATAAGGAAAATTGGGCAAAATTATATAACGGCTATGCCGATTTCTACAAAGTCCCAATGAATATGGGGATTTTAGATACTCTTTGGAGTTGGATTCATGATGAAACCCATGTTGTGAACGGTATTTGCTTTGAATTAGAGGGTAAAATTGTTGGAATTGCCCATTATAGAACAATGCCAAGACCAATTAAGGGCCAATATATTGGTTTTTTAGACGATTTGTTCGTAGAGCCAGAATTTAGAGGTCAAAAAATAGCTCAAAAAATCATTAGTCACCTAAAATCATTATCTAAAGCCAATAATTGGAATGGAATTCGTTGGATCACCCACTCTTCCAATGAAAATGCAAAGAAATTATACGATAAAATAGCCAATAACACTGGATTTGAACTCTATGAACTTAAAGGGAACTAAGTTTCAGCTAAAAGTGTGGAATTATCTAAAGAAAATACCCAAAGGTAAAGTTAAGACCTACTTAGAAGTTGCTAAAGCCATTGGAAAACCTAAGGCATTCAGAGCTGTTGCTAATGCAGTGGGTAAAAACCCCTATCCACCTAAAATACCTTGTCATCGAGTGATCAGATCAGATGGAAGTCTCGGCGGATACTCTGGAAAAGGTGGAATTCAACAAAAAAGACGTTTATTGAGATCAGAAAAGGTCTTTATAAAATAGTACTTTTAACCCAAAAAAACATCAAAAACCCCTGGTATTAAATACTTTTTAGATATTTAGGAATATTTTTGTCTAATTTCTGTAATGCATCCTTTAGTTGTACTGCAAATGGACTTTCAGCTAAAATAGACTATCCTATGGACGTTTAAACGGCATATTCTCATACTGCATTGCTCTACTTGTCAACAATAGCAACGATTAAAGAAGGAGTAAAAAAGACCATTTTACTGGCCTTTTTTGCCCCCTATTCTACTACATAAATAATCTAATTTTAACTAAACTGCCCTATTAATTGAAATAAGTATTTGATATCGATACTTAATCACCATTTCACCTAGCTACAAAACTATATTTAATTTACTAAAAATCAAAATCTCTCAATTCTCACTTTTTCAACTATAGAAAAACAGATTTATGCTACTTTATTTTATTTTAGGCCTATTTTTAGTAACTATAATTTAACTATTTGTTAGATATTATTATATTTTATCTGTAATATAAAAATTTATAATATTATATTTAAATGCATAATTACAATACTTTAAGATATATTATTAATGTATAGTATTAAGTATTAGTAAACAAGTATTCCCTAATTAATTCGATTTAATATAGGATTCTCTTTTTGAGATGTAAATTCCACTCATAATAATAATGGACAAACCTAAGAATGTCCAATTATCAGGAAAGTCACTAAAGAAGTAATACCCAATAATGATATTAGTAATAATTTCAAAGTAGCTGAATTGAGCTAATTTAGAGGCATCAGCGTATTTAAGGGATAGTATAAGAAATAAGTGACCAACACAGGCAAATACGCCTATTGAGGCCATCATAGACCATTGTGAGGCACTTGGATTAACCCAAATAAAAGGCATTATACCTGAAACAGCTACTAATCCAACTAATCCTGTTAATAATAAAGTTAATAAAGGGTTATCTGAAGTGCTCAATTTACGTGTAATTATCAAATAGAAGCCATACATAACACCAGTCCCTAATGCAGCTAGACTAGCCAAGTTAATCTCTACAAAACCTGGCCTTATAACCACTAGAGAGCCAATAAAACCTATGATAACTGCAGTCCACCTCCTTATACCCACCTTCTCACCCAATAATATGGGAGAGAATGCAGTAACAATTAAGGGTGCCACAAAAGCAAGTGTCAGAGCTTTAGCTAAAGAGATAACAGATATTGCGTAGAAGAAGCAAATATTTGCACAAAGTAGTATTAATCCTCTTATTATTTGTAATTTAGGTTTATCTGTCCAAACAAGCTGTTTCTTATAGAAGAAGAACATTATTGGAAGCGTGAATGCGACCGTAAAAAAGTATCTTGCCCAAGTAATCTGTAAAACTGGCATATCTGCACTTAAATACTTGGCAAAACCATCCATGATTGGAAGCATTACCCAGGCTAAAAGGTTAAATGTAATGGCTTTCATAAGCCAATAGATACAGTTTAATTAAAGTATTTTAAAGCAAAGAATACGACCACTGGAATAGTAGCAAAAGACATAACTGTAGAGACAACAATGGTACTAGCAACACTATCTACAATCTTTTTCGGTGAATAAATTGAAGCTACAAGGTAATTTAAAACAGCACTAGGCATTGAGCATTGAATTAATAAAACACCCGCAGCAAACCCCGATAAATCAAAATATCTAATGATTAATAAGGCAACAATAGGACCCAAGACAACTCTTCCAATTGATGAAATTAAAGCTTTCTTAAAAGAAAAAACTTTAAAACGAGTTAAGGC
>Ga0208770_1000868_pt1 | contig 16930 bp, 26 predicted proteins | sample AntAceMetag02UK9_FD_184771 | JGI IMG/M metagenome (GOLD analysis project Ga0208770, IMG submission 184771) | Saline lake microbial communities from Ace Lake, Antarctica - Antarctic Ace Lake Metagenome 02UK9 (SPAdes) (version 2) | ecosystem: Environmental > Aquatic > Non-marine Saline and... | reverse complement strand
GATTTACAATGGTTGTTAGATACAACAGAAAAGTTTTGTAAAGATAGAGCAGTACATAATGCTGTACTTGACGGTATTAAAATATTAGATGGTAAAGATAAAGAACGACAGTCTGAAGCAATACCAAGTATTCTTGCTGATGCTCTAGCAGTTTCATTTGATAATCATATTGGGCATGATTACATTGCTGACGCTCAAGAGAGATTTGATTGGTACCACACTAAAGAAAAGAAATACCCATTTGACTTATCATACTTTAATAGAATTACAAAAGGTGGTATACCAAGTAAGACATTAAACATTGCTCTTGCTGGTACAGGTGTAGGTAAATCTTTGTTTATGTGTCATTGTGCTTCAAGTTTTTTAACACAAGGTTTGAATGTTCTTTATATCACACTAGAAATGGCTGAAGAAAGAATTGCTGAAAGAATAGACGCTAACTTATTAGATGTTTCTATGGACGATTTACATGATATGCCAAAAGATTTATATGATAGTAAATTAAATAAGATTGAAGGCAAGACAAAAGGTAAATTAATTATTAAAGAATATCCTACAGCATCTGCTCACTCTGGTCACTTTAGAGCATTACTAAATGAATTATCATTAAAGAAATCATTTAAACCACAAGTAATCTTTATTGATTATCTAAACATATGTGGCTCTAGTAGATTTAAAGGTGGTAATATATCTTCATACTTCTACATCAAAGCAATCGCAGAAGAATTAAGAGGTTTGGCTGTTGAGTTTGATGTGCCAATCTTTAGTGCAACACAAACAACTAGAACTGGTTTTGTAAGTACAGATATTGGTTTAGAAGATACATCAGAATCATTTGGTCTACCAGCGACTGCTGACTTTATGTTTGCTCTTATGTCAAATGAAGAACTAGAACAACTAGGTCAAATGAAAGTAAAACAATTAAAGAATAGATATAATGACCCAGGTATTAATAGATCATTTATCATAGGTGTTGATAAAGCTAAGATGAGATTATATGATACAGAAAATTCAGCACAAAACATAGTTGGTAGTAATCAAACTAAAGAGAAAGAGAACTACCCATCACCAGAGGAGAGTTATGACAAGTTTAGTGACTTCAAATTATAATGGCTAAAAATCAAAAAGTTAAATTTCATAGAGGCGATAAAAGACCTGGTGACCAACAGAAAAAAGATTTACATTATCGTAAAAAGATGACAAAGAAAAACGGTGATATAATTTGGCAAGTGTTAGAGTATCCTAATAAGGTTGTTGTTGCTGAATATTTTTTTGAAGAAGATGCTCATAGATTAGTAAAATTTCAAAACAAAAACAAAGTATGGAATTTAGAAGGTGGTATTCCTAAGTTTTTACATATTACTTTGTAATGTCAAAACAAATTATAGTTGAAAGTAAAAACGGAACTTATAATATAGAGAAAAGTCGTCAAGCAACTAATGAATCAAATTTAATAGAAGATAGAGAAAAGTGGAAAACAATATCACAGTGCGAAGAAGATAGCACAGATAAGAATATAAAATCTGTTATTAAAGGTTTAAAAAATAGATTAGTTAAGAACTTACAATTCCATGGGTTAAAGAGTGAAGAAGATATAACTTTTAATCACATAAAATCATTAGCAAAAGATTACTTGGTTTGCCCAAAGTCAATTCAAATATCTTTATGTAGAGATAGTACACGACAAGGTGTAGATGAAATTGTACAATACGAAACATTAAAGCGTTATATTAATAGCGATAAAGAAATCATAAGTTTATCAAGTGGTTCTCTTACTTTAAGAAATGGTAAGATAGATACTGTCACATCTGGTATAGGTGAAGCAAGAAGCATTGATGTTAAAATTCAACCATACGATTATAGCTTTACAGCATATGGCTTTTTAAAATATTCAAAAGACTCTGGTTCAATTCAAACTCAACAGATGACAGAGGCAGTTATGTTTGCCGAACAAGCTAAATTATACTGTAATCAAAATAATGATACTAGTATATTTTTTATTCAATTAGACGGAATAGAAGGCGAAAGTCACATTGATAGACTAAAAGAAACTTGTTTATCTCACAAACACAGGATAATAGTTGGTAATACTGAACAAATCATTGACTATTTTAACCAAAAAACCACTTGACAATCAGTCATAAATAGTATATAATATAAATATTATCAATTGAATTATATGGGAAAAGTGTATTCGTTTATGGAATTAATGAGGATAGAGTGTTTAGTTTTAAAGGATTCATAACAAAAGAAAGAAATGTACATTTAGAACACCTAGAAGACGATATAATTAATCGTGGTTCTAAAGGTGGGGAAAATGCTATCAATTTTTTAAAGTCAGTTAGAAATATGCTTGCCGGTTCATCTGGCAAAAAAGTTAATATGACTGTCAAATGGGATGGCGCACCAGCTATCATCTGTGGTACTAACCCAGAAAACGGCAAATTCTTTGTCGGTACTAAATCAGTATTCAATAAAAATCCAAAAGTCAATTACACAACCGGCGACATAAGAAAAAATCACTCAGGTGCTTTGGCAGAGAAACTATCTATTGCTTTAAGAGAACTTGGTCGTTTAGGTATTAATGGTGTATTACAAGGTGACTTTTTATTCTCACAATCAGATTTAAAGAAAGTAAACATAGATGGCGAAGCTATGATCTCTTTCACACCAAATACAATCACATACGCTGTTCCAGCAAACTCATCAATTGGTAAAAGAATATCAAGTGCTAGAATGGGAATAGTATTTCACACAAAATATACAGGTAAAACTTTAGATAGTATGACAGCTGGATTTGGTACAGTTAGAGGTTCAGCTAAAAATGTATTTTTAGCAAGTGCTGGTTATAAAGATGTATCTGGTTCTGCGAAACTAACTAGAAGTGAACTATCAACATTTAACGCAAGATTAAGAATGGCAGAAGGCTCTTTACAAAAAGCTGGACCTATGTTAGATGAATTACAAAAATCAACAGCAGATGCTCTAGGTATTCCATTTAGACTTAAAACTTTCTTTAACTATTATATAAGAAACACACAAGGTCATATGGCTAAAGTAAGAGAACTAGCTGATATGTTTAGAGATTACTATATCAATACTTTACAAGCAGAGATAGACGCTAAGAAATCTGACAAAGGAAAACAAAAGTATAAAGATATACTTAAAACAAATTTAAAATTTATAGATAGAAATAGAAACCCATTAATAATGGCAATCGCTTCTCATGTCACATTACAAAATGCTAAGAACTTCTTAATCAATAAAATGAGTGAGATACAAAATATTGGACATTTTTTAAAAACTTCTACTGGTTATAGAGTGACAGCGCCAGAAGGATTTGTAGCTGTTGATAGAGTTGCTGGAGCAGTTAAGTTAGTAGATAGAATGGAATTTAGTAGAGCTAACTTTACAATGCCGAAAGGTTGGAACTAATGAATATAGTTTTAATAGGTGGTCCAGGCTCAGGTAAGTCAACTTATTCTGAATTTATAAAAAAAGAGTTTGATATAGAACATATCTATCCAGGAGATTTATTAAGAAAAGAAAAAGAAAAAGGTGGCGAGATAGCAAAACGATTATCTAATTTAGGTAAAGGTGGTTTCGCTCCTAATGATATAGTTTTAAAACTTGTATTTGACGCTGTAGAAAAAGCAGAGAATGGATTTGTATTTGATGGCTTTCCTAGATACATGCAACAAGTTAGAGATTTAGAAAAGAAGAATATTAAAATAGACAAAGTGGTTTATCTAAATGTAAGTGAACAAGAAGTAATAAAAAGACTTACAGCAAGAGGTAGAGCAGATGATAAACCAGAGGTTATTAAAAATAGAATTGATTTATATAAGAAAGAAACAGGACCAGTAATAGAATATTACAGAAAGAAACCTGGTTTCATAGAAGTAAAAGCAGAAGGTGGTGAGCCAAAAGCTATTGCTAGTAAAATTATTAAACAACTAAAGGTTAAGTCATTGAGAGAATTTAGAGAGTATTTAAATGAAGGTGTTTATGACCCTGGTATATTCAAAGCATTCTTTTTAGCAGGTGGTCCAGGTTCAGGTAAGTCGTTTGTGACACAAGCAGCATTTTCTGGCACTGGTTTAAAAGTTGTTAATTCAGATAACGCATTTGAAAGTGGATTAAAGAAAGCTAATCTATCAATTAAAATGCCAGATGAAGAAGAATACTTTAGAAATATAATTAGACAAAGAGCTAAGACAACCGCCGGTAATCAATTAGATAAATATATGGAAGGGCGTTTAGGTTTAGTTATAGACGCTACCGGAAGAGATTTATCACTTGTTCAAAGACAAGTAGGTATGTTAAAACTTATTGGTTATGATTGTCATATGATTTTTGTTAATACTAGCTTAGAGATTGCGATAGAAAGAAATGCAAATAGACCTAGAACAATACCTGAATACTTGGTTAAAAAGAATTGGGATGCTGTTCAAGCAAACATTGGAGCTTATCAAAGAGTTTTTAGTCCAGGTAAAATGTTAGTTGTTGATAATAATAGAAGTGAAAAAGAATTAGTGACTATGGTAATAAGTCAAGCTTCTAAATTTATTAGAAGTAAATTAAGAACTAAACCACAAAATGGCGTTGCCATGAACTGGATAAAGAAAGAATTAGAGTTAAAGAAAAGATGAATTTTAAAGATTTTATAAAAAACGAAAGTATCATAGATATACCTAGACAAGCATATGCGCCAGCTGTGTTTGATAGTGCTGATACTAAAAATCCTAAAATTAAAGAGAGTGTTCTAAAACAAATTAATGATCAGATTAAACAGTTTAAAGAATATCCAGTATTAAAGATTGCGTTAATTGGTTCTATACTTACCAAGAGATATAGAAATGATGCTGATTTAGATATTAATATCTTATTTGATGTACCAAAAGAAAAACAAGAACAAGAAAGAGTTGACCTTTCACAAAAATATTTGTCAGCAAAGAACCCAAAAAATATTCAAGGTAAATTAATACCTGGTTCTAAACACCCAATTAATTTTTATTTCATTACAGATAAAGAAACTTATGACGATCAGAATAAGAAAGCTGATGCTGTGTTTGATATTCAAGCTAACAAGTTTATCAAAAGACCAGATGATTTTACTTTTGATATGAACTTATATTTAAAAGACTTTGAAAGAAAAGTACAAGAGTTAGATGTAATTAAAGGTGAACTAAAAAGAGATATTATAGATTACAATGAACTAACAGAATTAACACCAAACGATATTTTAAACTTACAAGAAAAAGTAAAAGATAAGTTAGAAGAAATAGAAGATAGTTTAGAGGACATTGTTAAGATTGGTGACGGTGTTGATGCTGAAAGAAGAGCAGCATTTAATACAGATATGACACCAGATCAAATAAGAACTTATGGTATTAAAAATAGATTACCTAAGAATGTTATTTACAAAATGTTAGAGAAATATCACTACTTAACATTTTATAAAAAATGTAAGAAGATTTTAGAAGATGGTATTGTGACAGATAAAGAAGTAAAAGATTTAGAGATACACGAAGCTAGAGAAAAATCTATTGCGTTTACATTTGGTAGATTTAATCCACCTACAATAGGACACGAAAAGTTAATTAGAAAAGTAAAATCTGTTTCAGCAAATGTTCATAAAATATATTTAAGTAGATCACAAGATAGTAAAAAGAATCCACTATCACCAGATGTTAAGTTTAGATTTATGAGAGATATATTTAAAGCAGCAAGAGCAGATTTAGAAATTAGTCCAACTAATATGATATTAGACTTGATGACTAAATTACACAGAAAAGGTTTTACAGATGTCACTATGGTTGTAGGTAGTGATAGAGTTAAAGAATTTGAAGGTATACTAAACAAGTATAATGGCGAGAAAAATAGACATGGTTTTTATGACTTTCAAAAAATTAAAGTAGTATCTGCTGGAGAAAGAGATCCAGACGCTGAAGGAACTACTGGTATGTCGGCAAGTAAGATGAGAGATGCCGCAGCAAAAGGTGACTACGAAGCATTTAAAAAAGGTTTACCAGCAAGTTATAGAAATCCAGCAGACATAGAAAGATTAATGAGTAGTGTGAGAGTTGGAATGGGTATTAAAACTAAATTGGCAGCTTCATATGGTGGAATGATTAATGTAGATAATAAGAAACCAGTTGCGTCACTAAAAGAGTTTGAACAAAACCAAATAAGAGATTTGTATGTTAGAGAAATAATCTTTAACATTAACGATAAAATAAAGTATGTCAAAGAAGGCATAGAAGGAATAGTAAAAAGACGAGGTACAAATTACATTGTACTAGAAGATAATAATAACAATTTACACAAAGCATGGATATGGGATTGTATTCCAAATGCTGCTGACAGAGAAGCAGAAGTAAGAGAATACAACTTAAATATAGATTATGGATTTACAGCGGTTTCAAATATAGAAGAAGATAAAACGCCACAAGATAAAACGGTGGCTAAAAAACCTGGAACTCAACCTAAGAAGTATTACAAAGACTTGTCAAAAGGTGAGAAAGAAAAAAGAGCAGATCATTTCAAAAAATCAAAATATAAAAAATCTGATGATGAAGATGATTACAAAGCAGCACCAGGCGATAAAGACGCTAAAACTAAACCATCTAAACATACATTAAAGTATAAGAAGATGTTTGGTGAACTAAAAAAAGAATTATCCGATGCTTGTTGGAAAGGATACAAACAAGTAGGTATGAAAGACAAAAATGGAAAACAAGTACCAAATTGTGTACCTGAATCGTATGAAATTGGGGCAGATTACGCCAATCATACAAAAGAGGTGACACCTGGTCAAGTACCAGCTGGAAAGGCTGTTGACGCTAAAGATAGAGGAAAACCCGAAGATAATGTAAAGAAAAAAGATATTGAAGAATGGGCTTTATCGGATGCTACAATAGATAAATATAGACAACGATACAAAGAAGAATGGCGATCTAAATTAAATGAAGTCGTACAACGAATGATGGAGAAACTTGATGTTGAAGTTTAGTGATTATACAAATAAGATTAGTAGAGCTGTTCACTACCATGTAGAGAATAAGATACCTCTAGCAGAGAATATCTATCGTTTACATAGTGAAGAATTTTATAAGTTGTTTAGAGAAGCTAGAGAACTCTATAATGACGGTATATTAGAAGTCACTAGTGATTGGGATAAACATTTACTAGGAACTGATATTGGTGAATTTGATTTATTTGAAGATCAAAAAGTGCCACTAGATATGCCAATTGAAGAAGAAGAAAAAGACCCACCTTTGAACAAACCAAAAAGAGGTGGACCAAAAAAGTTTTATGTATTTGTCCGTGATGGTGATAAGATTAAGAAAGTCACTTGGGGAGATACTACTGGTTTATCTGTTAAGTTAAAAGATAAGAAAGCCAGAAAAAGTTTTGCTGCTAGACACAAATGTGCTCAGCAGAAAGATAGAACTTCAGCGGCTTACTGGGCTTGCAACTTACCAAGGTATGCTAAGTCTTTAGGTATGAGTGGCGGTGGAAACTTTTTTTGGTAATGTCTTTAGATAATTACTATAAACCGTTTGAAGACTTTGAAGATAGTATTACAGACAAAGTATTTACTAGAGTTATTAAAGAAGATGTGAAACAAGAACAGTTGATATGGCATATGGATAAGAAAGATCGTATTGTCAAAGTTGTTTATGGTATAGGATGGAAATTACAAAATGATAATGAACTACCTACTGAATTAGAGATAGGTCAAAATTATCATATTAATAAAGGAATGTTTCATAGATTACATAAAGGTAATTCGGAACTAAAACTAGAGATAAAAGAATATGACTAAAAAAACTTTAAAAGAATTTAGAACACATTTACATGAAGCGACTGCTTCTAAAACAAATTTACAGTACCTTAGAGCTAAAACTGCTAGAAACGATCATTTTGAAACAAGAAGATATATTGCTTCAGAGATTTTAAAAGATAAAAAATTAGCAGATGCTTACAAAGCATTAGAAACGGTACATAATGATTTTTCTAGGGTAATAGGAAATGATGCAATAACAATCAGACAACGATTAGAAACAACTTTAAAAGCTTTATTAAAAAGAAAAGTTTCCAATTGGGACGAAGTATGGAGTGAATTATAATGACATACAGAAAGTCAATGTCTACCGCATACAAAGAAGTACGAGAAGCAACAATCAAACCATATGTTTCAATTTCATCTGGTGGTCAATACAATGTATTAGACAAAGATGGTAAAGTTGCCTTCTCAACAAGAGATGGTAGAGTAGCAAATGACTACTTAAAAAAGAATTACGATAAGTTAAAAGAGGGGAGTGAATTGTAATGGCTAAATTTTCAATGACAGAAGCATTAAATCAAGTTAGAGAACAAGATAATAAAGACCACGAGATTTCAATGGCAAGAGGTGAGCTAGAAGCAATCGCAGATAAAGCTACTCAATTATCATCAGCATTAGACGGAAAGTCAGATGATGGCAACCCATTAGAAGCTTGGGTACAATCTAAAATTACAAAAGCAAAAGACTATATCAATTCAGTTTCAGATTACATGATGTACAAACCTGAGGCAGTCACAGAAGCTTATGCGTCCAATCTAGTATCAAAGGCAAAAGAAATTGCTAAGAAGATGTCAAATGATATGTCTAACGCAGTAAAAGAAATAGAAAAATTAAGTAAAGGTCTATCTAATGAGCCAGAAGTTGTATCAGCTTTACAAAAAGCAAATGAAGATATTGAATGGGTAGAAGAAAATAAAATTAGTGATATATTCAAATCAAATAAAGAAGGTGATAGTGTAGAAGACATAGCGAAAAGATTAAAACTTTCTGTAAAAATGGTTAAGAGATTATTAGGTGAAGCACAAGAAGAACCTAAAGAAGAACCTAAAGAAGAAAAAGACGATAAAGAATTAAAGACTAAAGAGAGTGCTATTGAAGCTTTAAAAAATCAAATCGCAATGTTAAAAACAAAATTAGAAAATGAAAAACATAAAGCTGTTAAACCTGAACCAAATCCTCAAACTGGAGAAGTACCACTAACAATTGGTGTTGCTGCTGCTGAGTTTAAAAAAGAGAGAGATAAGAAGAAGGAAGAAGTTAAAGAAAATGTTTCAATCAAAGCTTATAAGAATGCTGTTGATCCAACTAAAAAAGGTTTAATGATTTCTAAATCTGGTGGTATGAGTGGTACTATTATGATTAAAGATAAGAAAGAATTAAAACAACTAGAAGATAAAATAGCACAAGCAAAAAAATTATACAATATAAAAGAAACTAAAAAAGAAGTTTCAGATAAAAAAGAAAATAAACTAGTCAATGAGAAATTGATGAATGAAATATCTGATAAACTTAAAATGAAAGTAGCTCTTAAAAAATCAAAAGAACTAGGTAAGAAAATTAAAAGTTATAAAGACAAAGTATTCAAAAAAACTATGTCAACAATACCATCTCCGTTATTCGCAGATAAAGATAAAGCAGCTAGAGAAAAAAGAGCAAAAGATATGATTAAGTATTATGATGCTCAAAAGAAAGCAGCTTTACAAGGTAAGAATAAAGAGTTGGCTAAGAAAATGTTGAAAAACGAAGTTGAACATGATATACAGTTAGATGAGTTTACAAGTAATATGATTAAAAGATTACAAATATCATACGCTGATTTAAAAGGTAAATCTCTATCACCTGAAAAGGCAACTGCGCTATCAAAACATTTAGATAGACTAGATACAACATCATTAAGACAATTAGTAAAAGCTAATATACCTTTTATTACATCACTTGCTAGAAACAAAATCTATAAGAAGACTGGTAAGTTTGAAGAAATGAGATTAAGAGTAGAAGCAATGGCAGGTTTACAAAAGAAAGCTGACAAGAGTGGTATGTCTTATTCTATTCTAAAGCAAGTATATAACAGAGGAATGGCCGCTTGGAAATCAGGCCATAGACCAGGCGCAAGTCAACAACAGTGGGCATACGCTAGAGTCAATTCATTTATAACAAAATCCTCAGGAACTTGGGGAGGCGCTGACAAAGATTTAGCGGCTAAAGTAAAAGGAGAATAGTATGACAAAATACTTAAATACGAAACCGGGTAGTATTGAAGAAATAGCCGTGAACATGAGTAAATCACAAAACGAAGCTGGCTACCAAGATATGTTTAAAAAAGAACTAGATAAAGCTGGTAAAGGTATCGGCTCTATGTCACCAAAAGAAAAAAAAGATTTCTTTAATAAAATAGATAGTAAATACAAAGCTAAAGATGAAAATAGTAAAGAACAAGTAAAGGAAGCTGTAGATAATCCACACGCAATTGGTATGGCAGTTGCTAAAAAGAAAATGAATGATGAGCCACCTTTAGATAAAAAGACTATTGAAAAAGCACATGACATTGCTAAGTCTATTGAAAAAGATGAGAAAAAAGAAACTCATATTAAGACTAAAGAAGTTAATGACAAAATAAAAGATACTAAAGGTGAAAAAGAAACACCTGCTTTACCAAAGGCAGAATCAATCAACGATTCAATTAAATCTGTATGGCAACTGTCTGCGGAAAGCCTTGAGAAAATGAAAAGCGAAGCTCAGTACATGAAAGCAACTAGACTTAAACAGTATGGTACAGCTGAAGAAGAAACAGATGTACCAGCAGGTTCTCACAAAATGCCTGATGGAACTATTATGAAAGACAAAGATCATAAGAAAGAAGAAGACGCTTATGATAAAGATGATAAGAAACCATCAAAGCCTAAACCTAAAAAAGAAGAAAAAGGTAAGGCTGATACAGGATCAAAAGAAACTAAAGTTGATGTTGACCCAAAAGTAGATTATAAGAACTAAAAAATCACACTATAACTAGTCTTTTTTCCCTTGACAAGAGGCTAGTTATATGTTATAATAACTCCACACTATGAAAAACTTACCAAGATTATATATTGATATGGACGGTGTCCTTTGTGACTTTAGTGCGGCCATTAGAAAGACATCTGGTATGTCAAAACAAAGATGGATGCAGGGAACTAGAGAAGAAATGTGGAAGCCTGTTTTAGAAAATACTAAATTTTGGCACACAATGCCATGGAATCCACAAGGTAAAGTAATGTGGAATTATATAAGAAAGTTTAGTCCACATATACTATCAGCATATTTAGAAAAAACTAACGACCCTAACTGTATACCAGGTAAAAGTCATTGGTGTAAATCAAACTTAGGTATATCTCAAACAAAGATTAATCTAGTAAGAAGAAAAGACAAACAAAATTACGCTATGGTCGCTGGTCAACCTGCGATATTAATAGACGATTACGACAAAAACACATCACAATTCACGGCTAAAGGTGGTATAGGTATCACATTTAAGTCCGCAGGTCAAGTAATATCCCAGTTGAAAAAACTAGGGTTCTAATCATTATAAATAGTAAGGTTAATTAACTATAATCAAAAGTCGCAGATTTAAAGCGACTAGATTTAAAAGGAGAGAAGCATGGCTTTATGGGGAAACGATATTAAACCTAAAAACTTGACTACTGCCGAAAAGAAAGAGGTTTTTGCCTCTACTAAAGGTTGGGTCAGAGAAGCAGGTTCAATATTATCCGGAAACGGAAACACAGGCGCAGATGAAGAAGTATTAGTAGCAATCGGTGGATTGAATGTTAATATGGGAACTGCGAATATCACAGAAATAGAATTTGTGACTACAGCATTTGATAAATCTGCTGGTGGAAATATTGATGTATTAGTAAGATTCAACGAGCAAGTTGATATTACAGGTACACCACAAGTTTCTATTACTAACGGAAACCAAGGTGCAGGTTCAGGTAGAGGTCCACACTTGGCGTCTTACTTATCAGGTACAGGTACTAACGAAATTACATTTAGAATCACAATTGCCGCAGCTAACGGAGCAACTGCTGATGGTGACATATTAGTAATTGGTACTAACGCAACTGCATTAAACAGTGGAACTATTAAAGATGCAGGTACTTCAACAGTATCTACTATCACTAATAGTGCAGGTATTGGTACAGCGGCTGGAACTTGTACAGTATCAGCGTAATAATTAAATAATTTATAGGGGCGCATTCAGCGCCCTTATATATAATAGTATGATTTAGGTATTTACCTAAAGTAGCATTCCCGAAAGGGTTAACAGGAGAAAAGAAATGGCAGACAAGAAAATAACAGCATTATCTAATTTAGGTGACGCAATTGTAGCAGCAGATTTATTCCATGTAGTGGACGATCCAACTGGTACACCAATCAATAAAAAAATATCAGCAGAAGATGTATTTAATAATATACCATCTTGGTTAGGATTAAAACAAGCTTCTCAAGCAATCACAGCAGATGGTTCTACAACTACTGCAGTAGATGTGACTTCAGCAATAACAGAAATCAACGCAACTTCAGCAACACACGCATGTGCTATAGCTGATGGAGCAGATGGTCAAGTTAAAACTATCATCAATGTATCATCAAGTGGTACAAACAATATAGTTATTACACCAGCTAATTTAAGAGGATACTCAACTATTACTCTAAATGCGCCAGGTGAAACTGCGACTTTGTTATTTAAAAATTCAAATTGGAATGTTATCGCTAACAATGGCGCAGCATTAGCTTAATATTAAATAGGAGTAAATTATGAGTATTGATGAAAAAACATTATCAGCTGAAAGAGAAGTATTGAAGGCAGACTTTGATAAACTCAACAGTAATATTACTAAAGTGGAAAAAGATTTAGTGACTATGAAAGGTAATTTAAATGCGATCTACGGAGCGCTACAACAAGTTGATAAATTTATTAAACTAAACTCTGAGGGTATGCCCGCAGAAAAAGAAAAGGCGCTAAACTTAGCGACAAGTTAATGAAAAGATTTAAAACTTTTAGTAAAGAACAAGACTTTGAAGATTTTGAAGAAGATATATTAAAAGAAACTCCACCTAACACAGCAGACGCTATGAAGCGTCACAAAGCTGGTAAGGCTGGATTTGGCGATATAACTCATTTGAAAGCAAAAGGTTTAATCAAAAGAAGTGATGGTACTAAAAAAAAATCTGAAAAGTACAAATAAAGGAAAATTAAATGAAAACATTTAAAACACATATAAAAGAAAGATACAGTGGAAGTGATAAAACTGCTGCATCAGTTGGAACTAGCACAGCGAATGGTGTGGAAGATTCTTCAATTGGTGTGCATAATATACACGATGCTGATGTACTAAAGAGAGTGAATGCTTTTGTTGGTTCAGTAGCAGATTGTGAATATTTAAAACCACAATTCGCAGTTGACCAATTAAGAGAAAAACTACAAAGAATCGGTTTAACTGTTTCTGATGTAGCTCTTGAAGGTGACAGCGGTAAAGTGACAGCTGAAGTGAAACAATTTGGTGGTAGATTTGGTAAAGATACCGATGGTTCTGATATTAATGATGATGGTATATCTCATAAAAAAGAGGGTGGATTAAAGATGGAAGTATCTTATGAAACTCTTAAAAACGGAACATCAAAGGTCTACGCTAAATTAGTGTAGTTAATGTTCAAAGAGATAACGAAGGATAACTGGCTACTTTTTGCTCAGCATTATTATGACAATCCAACATTGTCAAAGGAGCAAGAATTTTATGATGACCTTAAGAGATTTAAATATCTCAAAAGACTCTTTCGTAAGAACCGTATCACTGGTAAGATAAAAGTACGATTGGCAGTAAACCATGTAATTGTCTTATCAAATGTTTTTGGTGTAGAAGCAGCATGTACCTTACTATTATATAAGATAGATAGAGTATATTGGCCTCAACTAAAAACAATATTGATATATCTTGGTTATCTCTATCCACACGAATTAAATGGGGAACCAGTGGATATGAATATTAAGAAACTTTTAGAGGAACTATAATGGCTAATAGAGCAGTTGATTTGGTTATAACATACAGAGTAGTAAAAATGCTTGTGACACCTTTTGAAAGACAAGAGGCGTTTAAATATGGTATAATTGATAAAGATGGAAAAGTATTGAAGAAGTACACCTCTTTACAAAAGAGAGAAGAAAAGAATGCTTATACTCAACTTCATAGATTTGTTTTTAATTTAAAACGAATACTTAAAAAAGTTGGTCTAGGTGGACGACTTGGCTCTTTTGCTGTAGCTCTTGGTTTATTATTAAGAGAAAACAAAGAGTATGTTCCACATAAGAAACTAATAGAAAGCACTATTATATCTTATCTAAAAGAAACAAAACAGTACGACAATCTTTTGAATGAACAAGGTGATGTTAAATCAATTTATAAACAAGACCCTTATATGACTTGTTTTGGTATTGATGTATATGAAAAAGATGGCGAACTATATCCAGAGGACAAATATGAAACGATTTAAAGAAGTAGCAGAAGACATTGTTAATAAAATGGAAGACGCACCAGCAAACGCTGTTGGTGGTGGGAACATTGCCGGAGTTGGTGTTGGTCCTGATGGCGAACCAGGTGTAAATCCTAAAAAGAAAAAAGACGAAAAAGATCCATTAATGTTTGGTAAGTATAAAACTTTTAAAAGAAAATTAAAAGAGAATAACGATAACAATAACATTATGTTAAAACAAGTATTAGATGGTATTGATAAAGTTGAAATGAAAATAGATGAAAAGAATGGTATTACAAATGAAGTAGATTTAATACCTGAAGAAACTAAACCAACTATCAAAGAAACATCAAAAGCATATGACTAAATCATTTAAAGAATATAGTAATATGGCAATCGGTGGACATAGAATAGGTTATGTAGATAATATAAAACCTATGGCTAGTCTAGGAGATACTCCACCAAAGGGTCAAGGTGGTAGAGATAGTAGAGCTATGGGATTAGCTGCTAATTATACTACACAAGCACCAGGTACTATGAAACCCTTTTTAACAGCAGACGCTAAAAACTTACAAAAAAAGAATTGGTCATCAAAAGGTTTTGGCACTGATGTAGTTAGAAAAGTAGAAAAGAAAATAAAAGAATCAACATTGTATAAACATATGGTTAATACAAAAATAATAAAGGACTAACATGGAACTATTAATAGCATTAGCAATGAAATTTTGGCAATGGAGTATATTGATTGCTGTCGTAATTATTGCTGCGATTACTAACTTTACAGATAAGAGAGCAAAACCAAAACTTAAATTTAATTACACAGGTATGCCTCATTTAAAACCAGTACCAATAAAAACAAAAGGTAAAGGTTTTTGGAAAGCAATCGTTATGTGGTTATTATCAACGAGAAATTGGCAACTAGTAGAAGATTGGAAATACAATATTGAAGGTGTTGAATATGTTATACCAAAAGGTTTTCAATTTGACGGCGCTAGTATACCTAAATTTTTAAGAACATTTTTTTCACCAGTAGGTGTTTTATTACTTGGTGGGTTAGTACATGACTATATGTACAAGTACACAGCTTGTAAACCAGTAAATAAAAAAGATGCATTATTAGTTGTAGATCAAAAGAAAGCTGACCAAATTTTTAGAGATATAAACATAACAGTTAATGGATTTTACAGTATGAATAACCTTGCATACTGGTCATTAAGAATAGGTGGCTTTGTAGCATGGAACGGTCATAGAAAAAGAAACGCAAAAATAGGAGACTAATATGTTTTTAACAATAGGACTAATAATAGGGTTTGTATTAGGTTGGTATGTCAATGAGAAGTTTGAAGATTTAGCTGACATAGCATCTAAACTTAAATTTTGGAAATAACGAATGAGATTATTTTTAATAGGTCTAATTATCAGCGCTGTAATAGGTGCTGGTGCCTATGTGATTAAACTACAAAGAGATAATGGTATTCTAAAAGCGAATGCTGAGAAATTAGAGTCTGCTATAGGTGAACAAAAACAACTTATAGAAAATCAAAAGAAAGACTTTACTGAAATACTAGACGCAAATAAGAAAATGAATGAGCTAGTCGGTAATCTTAAAAAAGACCTAGATGATTTAGATAAAAGGTTTTCAAAGAAAAATAGAGATATTGGTAAACTGGCCATTGATAGAACAAAGGTTATAGAAAGAATTATAAACAAAGGCAGTGATAACGCTACAAGATGTATAGAGATTGCTAGTGGATCACCATTAACTGAAAGTGAAAAGAATGCTACGAAGAAATCAGAAATCAATCCTGAATGTCCTTCTATTAGTAATCCTAAGTATATCGCTTACTAACTGCTCAGGCATTAAGAAGTTAAGTATATTTAAGGAAGAAGTAAAAAGACAAGAGCTTCAATTAGAGAAGCCTACACCTTTACAGTTAGAAAAGATTAAGTGGATAATCATAACATCTGAAAATGCTGATGAAGTATTTAAAAAGATGGAAGAACAAGGACTTGATCCTGTGTTATTTGGTCTTACAGATAACGATTATCAATTGATAGCAAAGAACTTTGCTCAAATAAGAAATCAATTAAAAATTACAAACGATATACTAGACAAGTATAAAGAATACTACGAACCTAAACCTAAGATTAAATAATGTTTTTTGAAATACTAACCCAATTTGGATTACCTGTGGCCGCTTCTGCTGTTATGGGTGGCTTCATCTATATTATTCTAAAGTATATTTTAGGTGGTGTTGTGGGTTCAGTAAAAGGTTTACACGGTATCATTATGGGTTTAGAAAACAGAATAGATACAATGAATAACGACTTGATACATATTGATACTTTAATATCATCAGCTCTACATCTTAAACCTGATTTAGATAGAATTGCTAGGTCCGATGGAAAGAATGACGCAAGAAAAGATTAATGCCAATATTAGACATACTTAATCAATACGGTTTTGCGACACTGGCCGCTATTGCTATGGGTTGGTTTATTTGGTTCATCTATAATTTTATAACACAAGAAGTCACAAAGAAGTTAAAAGAAGCTTCATCAGCTCTAATA
>Ga0208770_1000863_pt1 | contig 16975 bp, 21 predicted proteins | sample AntAceMetag02UK9_FD_184771 | JGI IMG/M metagenome (GOLD analysis project Ga0208770, IMG submission 184771) | Saline lake microbial communities from Ace Lake, Antarctica - Antarctic Ace Lake Metagenome 02UK9 (SPAdes) (version 2) | ecosystem: Environmental > Aquatic > Non-marine Saline and... | reverse complement strand
TATTATACCTTAATATCTTATAATGGATAGTAATTAATATAATACCATACATTGTATTATATTATTGTTACTATATTACCCCATAATAGGGGACAGGTATCGAGTTAAAAGGGTAATTATAGGGGACAGGTATCGAGTTAAAAGGGTAATTATAGGGGGACATATGTTTGTCATTACATGGTGTATAGTGTATCTATATATATAGGAACTGCCAAAGGACATTCTTATTATACCCCATATTTGAATTTTGTCAATCCCAAAAATAAAGAATATTTTGAATCCAAGAAAGGAACATTGAAAATGGTAGAAGTTTGCGTATTGCAGTAGTAGTAACGTATATGACTCCATGAAACATAAAGGAATACTAAATGAAAAACGTATATAAGATCAAGAACGAGTATGTCACTGTGGTCGTAGTTGGCCGTTATCGTGATATTCATGATGATGAAATGTACTATATTCTGAGTGATGGTTCAGAAATACATGAAGACACTTTTATTGACATGTATAGGGAAGTACCCAATCCCATTACATACAATTGACAGTTGATCACCTAAATCCTACTGTCATTATCCTGTTTTATTTTTATATTGACAAAGAGGGAATATCTATAGTATAATCAAGAAATTGGAAGCCTAAGTGCCCAATTATTTTGAAAGTACATTAATTTGAATATACACTACATTAGAGCAGCAATAGAACAGCGAACAGGTATCAGGTTAGACCTAGATGAAGTTCGTGACTTATTGGTAGAAGAAAAGCTAATAACGCCAGCACGAGCAAGTCACGTCATATTTAAAGGGTATTCTGATTTCTATCCTTATTTCTATAAACATGACAGGAATGTTATAGAGGCTACTCATAAGACACCTACCCCTCTAGACACGTATAGATACATGAAAGAGTTTAATGGCGAAACGAAGAAGCCAAACAAAGAGCTACAATAAAGCTATTGATGATAGTTTAAGAATTCTATTTACCCACATAACATCTATAGAACAGGGTGTAGGATTCCACGCTTCACAAAAAGCAACTGACTATGCTGATATGATGAAAACAGTTTACAGTGCAATTGGAACATTACATAAAGATGACTATCATTAAATTACATATTAAAATACCAGAACAAGAATTACTGCTGACTAAAAAGTTAAGAGACTTAGAGTCAGTATCGTCTAGCGTAATCTCCGATATGGAAAACGCAAAAGACATGCTAACTAAAGTAGAATATGACATCATTGAGCATGTAATTACAAATGACTAATCTACCAGCAACTAAAAAGGACCTATCTATCCTTCAAGAGAATTTTCTTGAGGTTCTATTTGATCCAACTGTAGCAGGAGATATTCGTAAGGCTATGACGGCTGCTGGATATTCTGAAAACACAGCAATTAAAGAAGTTGTAGGGCCATTACAAGAACAGATTCTTGAAAGAACGAATTCCTATTTATCTCTACATGGTCCAAAGGCTGCTACAGGTATTGTTGATATAATTAGCAATCCTAGTACTGTAGGGGCAGCTAATAAATTGAAAGCTGCTGAAAGCGTACTAGATCGTATTGGTATTATCAAGAAAAATGATGATGCTATGAAGCTCCCGCAAGGGTCAATTGTATTCCTACCACCAAAAGAGAAGGTCACTATCTCCATTTCGACCGATTCCGAGCCAAAAATCAAGACAATCGACGGGTAATCGAATTTTCTTGTTGACACGCTCACCGGGATATGGCATTATCCATCTTGTCGGTTGGGAACGACTTAGAAGACGCGGATCACCTCACTTTGTATTTAATATAATGGTTGCATCCCCGCGAATAAATAAGTTTAGTTCTCAACCGGCATATGTAGTTTAATGTTGTTACTATATATAGGATTGTATGTTTGGGCTGGTATTACAATTGGGGGACTAGCCTACACCTCTAGAGGTGTACATCTAGGACCATTAACTCTTGCGGATTGGCTTGTACTAATAAGTATATCTCTATTCTGGCCATTAGTACTACCATTCCTTATTATCGGATTTTTAGTTGGCTAAAGATAAATCATACCACTTACCGGAGAATAACTATTCAGGAGCGTTCATTAGATATTTAGCTATGGCTGATCATTTAAAGATATTTGAGCCAGAAGAGTTGACTTTTATGTTAGAGAGTGGTAAAACATTAAATGAAATTGCGTTGACATTAAAAACGAGAATACAAAAAAAATACAATTGATGCGGGTTAGTGTAATGGTAAAACGTCTGTCTCATTAACAGAAGCCGTGAGTTCGATTCTCACACCTGCTACCAGTTTAGTATGGCGTAGATTATAGTTACTTCTTTTTTCTAGAAACAAACCACTATATTCGATTGATCCTACTAATTTAAATTACTACTTATCTGTGTGTAGCTCAGTTCGGCAGAGCGCGGGCCTTGGAAGCTTGAGGTCGTAGGTTCGAATCCTCCCACGCAGACCAATTTTAAAAGGAAGAATAATGTATACTCTAACAATTATGCTAACAACTTTAGCGCTACAATCGTTTGGATTTACTGATCACGGTGTAGTAGCTGCTGGACAAGTTCTAGCATTTCCGAGTAAAGAACAATGTGAAGAATATAGGTTAAACGTTCTTCCTACTGTTGAGTATGTTACTATTATTACTGACTGTGTACTTAAAGAAAAAGCTTAATGGTCTTGTAGCTCAATGGAATAGAGCAAAAGGTTTCTACCCTTTAGGCTGTGGGTTCGAGTCCTACCAAGATCACCAATACTATCTATGGCGTAGATTATAGTTACTTCTTTTAAGCATAGATGCAACACTATAATCGATTGATCCTAGCTTTAGCCTATTAACTCAGTGGACAGAGTATAACGCTACGAACGTTAACGGCGGGGGTTCGAATCCCTCATAGGCTTCCAAATTAATCCGGCTTTAGCTTAAATAGGACTAGAGCGAGTGGCCTTCACCCACTTAGATGCGAGTTCGAGTCTCGTAGGCCGGTCCAGATAAAGGTGCAGTATGAAGAATAAGATTATTGAGTATGTAAGTTATATCGGTAACTCAATCTCTATTATGTTTAAATATGCGTTTTATGCAATTCCAGTTGTTACTGTAGGGTTTCATAAAGATATTGAATTCACTGACAAGGATAATCCTTGGAAATAGGTGGTGAGAAACGGCAATTCAAGGTATTAGTGCTGAAAGCTGGTTGTGAGAACAGTTGACCTAGCAAATTTAATTATTTGTTCCACCTGACTAAATAAACGCGGGTTTCTAATGGTAAGACAGAAGTTTTCCAAACTACTAACAAGAGTTCGATTCTCTTAATCCGCTCCAAAACTGAGTACAGACGTAAAAAGTATCTTTGAGTAGGTATACCATTCTAGTTGGTGGAAAACTAAATCTGAAAGCAATGTTCGTTACTAGGGTACTCAGTCAAAATATGCAATGGCGTAGAATATAGTTACTTCGACTTTTAATCGAGAGGTCATGGGTTCGAGTCCCATTTTTCATTTCTATGAAATGATTATAGCTCAGATGGATAGAGCGCTAAAATTTCTATTTTCGTTTGTTCCTTGTGTATACAAATCTGACTATGGCGTAGAGTATAGATACTTCGATAGACTCAATATCTATAATCACTGAACGTGATTTGCAATGATGCATCAAATCTATATTCGACTGTTCCTAGTAGTTAACTACAAACCACTAACTATTCGTGTATTAAGCAGAGTACATAGAAAAGTTGGTGGTTTTTGCTTCATTAATGCTACTTTAACCTAGGTTATGTACTACTAATGACGCAAACTTAAATCACTAATTCTGCTATTAAAAAGGATTATGTCGAATGGTTTCAATTAATAAGAAATCAAAGCTTCCTATTGAATACACTCATGAAGGTGCTACAGTACGTGGTATTACTGATGTTCAACGTTTGCGTAGATCAGTACTAGCTAATCTCCTTTGGGAAAATAACTTCTATGAAGATGGTGTAGATAATGCTGCGCGTATCGTTGATTTGGCTAGTAAGGTAAAGCCTGAAGTAGTTTCTGATCTGGCTATTGAAGCCCGTACTGTTCATGGCCTACGTCATGTTCCACTACTCCTGCTTCTTGATCTTATTAAGCGCGGCGGTACAGGAGTAGCTTCTACTATTGCTACCACTATTACTAGACCAGATGAAATTACTGAACTAGCAGCATTATATTGGAAGTTTAATCCTAACAAGGATTTCTCTGCTCAACTTAAGAAGGGCTTTGCTTCTGCTTTCAATAAGTTTGATGAATATCAGCTTGCTAAGTATAATCGTGATGGTGACGTAAAGCTTCGTGATGTTCTATTCCTTAGCCATGCTAAGCCAAAGGATGCATTTCAAGCAACTCTGTTTGATAAGCTGATTAATGGTGAACTTGCTACACCTGATACTTGGGAAACTAACCTATCTGGTGGTGCTGATAAGAAGGAAACTTTTGAACGTCTTATTTCAGAAGGTAAGCTAGGCTATATGGCTCTGCTACGTAATCTTTGTAATATGGAGATTGCTGGTGTAGATCGTAAGCTTGTTAGAGAAGCTATTCGTGAACGTAAAGGGTCTAAGTATGTGTTGCCCTTTAGGTATCTTGCTGCTGCAAAGGCCGCTCCTACCTATACTGGTGATCTAGAGGAAGCACTTCTTGGATCACTTGAACAAGCTCCTAAGCTTAAAGGTAAGACTGTTCTAATTGTTGATGTATCAGGTTCAATGCAATCTTCACTATCTGATAGATCGGATATGTCTCGTGAAGATGCTGCAAGTTCTCTTGCTATTATCCTAAGAGAAGTCTCTGAAGATATTGATATCTATGCGAATGGTAATCGTACTGTTAAGATTAAGAATCTTCGTGGTGTAGCCCTTCGTGACGCTATCAAGAATTCGGGGGCTGGCTACGACGGAATTACCTTGACACCGGCAACCAAGTTCGCTAAGGTGCATACATCGGGGCCGATTGAGCGTGTCGTGGTCATTACAGACGGTCAAGACACTGGACATGGTGACAATGCCCCTCATAAGGCTCTGTTGCTAGGTAAGCGTAACTACATCATTAACGTTGCTGCGTATAAGAATGGTGTTGGTTATGGTCCTTGGAATGAGATTGATGGATTTTCTGAGTCCATTATCAAGTATCTCGTTGGATATGAAGAAGAATTTAGCTAATAGGGGTTGATATATAACTAAGTTTGATGTATAATAATAATTCTTTAGTGTGGTTAATATACGAATTAAAATGCCCGGCCCACTGTATACACATTAAAGATAGTAAGCTATTGAGAACCGACCCTACTATTTGTATCTCATAAATGCAATAGAAGACGACAAGTACCTTTAGCTTATGACAATGTTTGTAGGTCGTAGACAGCTAGTAGTCTGGTAAATGGTGGATAAACACTTACCTACAAACTATACCTTTATATTATAATGTGCTATGCCTATTATATAGTAGAACTAAACGATGGCCATCGACTTATGGATTTAGGAAAGCTATATGATTGTGAACGGTAGTAACTCGATGGGAGTCCGTCGCATAGCACTTTTTAATATAAATGGAGCAAGTAATGACACTATACGCTATTAAGAAGAAATCGGGTGGTTTATATAAGCCTAAGAAGCATGGGGTTAAGGTATACACAAGATACCAAGATGCCAAGACTGTTAATAAAACTGTACGCGGTACTATTGTATCTTACAAGCAGGAATTTGTTTAATGGCTAAAGTTACTCTAGTTCTGGAATTGAATAAGGTTCTATGTGATGAGTTAGATTCCATGAGAACAATGGTTGAGACTAGTGATTTTAGTGGTCTTAAGGCTACTATTGAAAGAGTACAACAGCATGGTAACTCTATGGAAAGTGCTATCAGAGCATACAATAATACGTTCTATGATATCTGGGCAGTATTTGATCCGTCTAAGAGAGACGCATATGATGGTCAAGATAAATGGGTTCTTGATACCGATGAACAAAAGCTTAATAAGCTAAAAGAGATTTTTGATAATCGTAAGATACGTAATACACAATAGACCAATAGCTTCAAATGGTAGAGCAACGTCCTCTTAAGTCGTGTTGTCCGAGTTCGAATCTCGGTTGGTCTTCCAAATTTGGGTATACACTATGTTAGTATATGCAGTTAGAAATAAAGAAACTAAAAGATTAGTTACTAAATATAACACTTCTAATCCTTTTTATTATAGATTGAATGATGCAAGAGCGGCTAGAAATGCTCAAAATCATATTTCTAATGAAGAATATGAAACCGTTCAATCTGAAGTAGAATGGGAAGTAGTCTAAATTAATGCGCCGGTAGCTGAGAGGTTTAGCGTTGGTCTTTTAAACCATAAGACGTGGGTTCGAATCCCACCCGGCACTCCAAATTTAAGGTGCATAATGCTTGCTAAAGTATACACAGTTGTTATAAACGGTGAAATTAGAAAAGGTTCTGTATCTAGACGATGGTATGAACAACGTAGTGATGGAAAAGAAAAAATATACATTTCTCTTACTGGACCAAAAAGTATTGTAACTAATCTTAAAAAACACGGTGTGGATGCTAAAGTGGTATATTCAGAAGTGGAATGGAAAGAACTATAATGGCTCTAGGCGAACAAGGTGTACGCGACTGCCTGTTAAGCAGTATTTAGGTAGGTTCGATGCCTACAGAGTCAGCCAAACAAAAGAGAAGTAATTATTACTTTTGATGTATAAACAAACAATCGTCTAACTGGCTTAATTAGGAATGGGCACACTATGCCGGTTTAAGCCCGGTAGCTTTCGGGGTTCGAGTCCCCGGTTAGACACCAAATTAACGTTCCTGTGGCTTAGTTAGGAATTGGTATACTATGCGGTCTTAGAAGCCGTAGCTTTGTAGGTTCGAGTCCTATCAGGAACACCAATTAGAAAGTAGATATCATGCAGACCATTAAGGCTTATGATTTGTATAAAGGTAAATTTAATGAATGGGATTTGCCTTCAAAAGACGAACAGGCTTTGAATTCATCATTGACTTGGGGTACGAACTACGATAGAATTGAACGTAGTAAAGTTGAAGGTGGAATTCCTATGGCTATGAAGAAAATTAATTAGAATAATCATTTGAATAATTAAAGAGACGAAAGGTACTACTGGATCATTAGTATATAGGTATTACACTCACCTGTCTAGTCTGTGAAACGGGTTCGAGTCCCGTATGATCCGCCATACATAAGGTAATATTAACTATGAAGTATATGGTAATACATCACTCAAATGCTTATGATTTAGAAAATACTCTAAATATGTATGTAGGCCTAGGATGGACCGTAGACGTATCACAACTACCATATATGTCTAGTTTGGTATAGGTACTAGAAGGGAAAAGAAACGTTCCCCCATCTGAATGTAGATGCGATAATCTACGCTAGACTCCAATAATCTGTAGGGTTAGTTTAATGGCAAAATACCGGCTTCCAATCCCGTATGATGTGGGTTCGAATCCTACACCCTATGCCAAGTAAGATAATAATGGTTAGGTGGCCGAGTCTGGCTTAAGGCACCTGTTTTGAAAGCAGACGAACGTAATGTTCCGTGGGTTCGAATCCTACCCTAACCGCCAAACAAATGGGGTCGCATGTACTAAGGGTAGCGAGAGTGCTTTGCAAGCATACTGTAGTGAGTTCGATTCTCACCGATTCCACCATTGATCCTTAACTCAGAGGCAGAGTGTCAGTGTTACATACTGAAAGTCGAGATTTCGAAATTCTCAGGATCAACCAAATTATGAATGGAAGTAAATAGATGAATTAAGAGAAAAAGATACTGTAGTGTCTAGAGGTGGTGTAGGCTTTATCTAATGATAATTTAGATGGATATTGGGATAATGCTGGTGAGATAGAAGGTATACCTATTATTGACTATGATATTACTAGACTAGTATTCGATTCTGAAAAAGATGCCAAGGACATATACAATTCATTGCATAGATACGGAATGCATATTAGAAATCATATTCTTTATTAAAAGAAAGTCACATAGCATAATGGTTAATGCCGGTTCCTCATAAGAACCTCGATCTACGTTCGAATCGTAGTGTGACTACCAAATATAGGAGTAGAAATGAATAGTAAGTTACCTGATCTTCCAGATTTTGGAACATGGCTTTCTAAGAATATAACATCATTGACAATAATATCAGGAATATTCAGTTTTGTTTTCTTTAGTACATCAATGACATTTGGTATATATGTATTCGCTAACTTAGGATTTCTTCTATTCTTTTCTACTGTCATACTTGGTTTTGTATATATAATTAATAGGATAGTATCAGAGACTTAATCGGGGGTGTTAATGGTAGACAAAGAGGCCTTGACCCTCTAAGCGTAGGTTCGACCCCTACTCCCCGATCCAATTTTGCCGGTGTAGTATAATGGCCTATTACCACTGTTTTGTAATCAGTTGATCAGGGTTCGATTCCTTGTTCCGGCTCCAAATGAAAGATAGACTATATGAATACATATACAATTCCAATCTATTTATATAGCACACATAAATTCGATAGGTATATTAAAGTAAATGCAGATAGCCTATCAGCAGCTATAGCTTCAACTATGGTTGTAATACATCTAAATGAAGATGAGTATATTCGTAGTAAGGATATAAGGGTCACATAATGATTACTCATATATTAGTATTTGGTTCTAATCTTGCTGGTCGTCATGGTTAAAAGAATATTAGCTAAGATAGTTCCAATGGTAGAACGGTAGTTTGAAGCATTACGCGCTGTAGGTTCGAATCCTACTCTTAGCACCAAATGGAGTTATAATTTATTGACTAAAGTAACATACCCAAAACACATTAAAATACTTCATAAGACATATGATCTTGTAGAACGAACAGAACCTTCAGCCATTATTGATATGGAGTCATATGGAAACCATTATGAAATACTAAATAAGATAGAATGGGTACGTCATCATCATGAGTCAGATAATGTAGATACTATTATCCATGAAATGTTACATGCATTATACGCGCTATTTAGAATTAAGGAAAAGGATACAGAAGAAGAAGTTGTATCTAGATTATCAACTGGATTAACAACTCTTATGAAGGACAATAAGCCTTTATTTAGGACGTTTCTAGAGAATCTATAAATAAACCGTTGTCACTAAACTTATATCCCCTTGGTCTTAATTGGCCTTGGGGATTTTTTTTTGTTTGTCTTACTTTACAAGTAGCTAAATATCTGTTATCATTTGGTATACTTAAAAGGAATACAGTTTGCCTAAATTTACTCCAAAAGACACATGGGATAATATTCCACGAATAAACCTAACAGCTAGAACGCCGCATGGTTATACAAAAGACGATAAAAATACAAAAGTATTCGTCCCTGATCTTAGAGTAATTGAACTTCTAGAAGAGGCTATGGATTTTGTAGATCAGGGTAATTCCTTTCGATCTGTAGCTGATTGGTATTCTGATCGCTCTCCTGCAATTGGTGGTAAGCCTATATCTCACCAGGGTATCAAAGTGATTTGGGAGAAGCATAGAAAAGGTATTGCCGGTAATGAACGGGCAGCCTTACTAAAAGAAAAAAGTAAGAATAGACGTGTTTCAAGAACGAAAGAAGAACAACAGTTAAAGAAGCTTAAAGATAAGGTATCTGGTGCTAAGCGTTCTTTATCCATTCGTACTAAGAATCTTGAAGAGGCTATTACTACTGCTGATGATCAAGTTAAAGCATCTGAGTATTCTATCCCTGCTGAACCTAAAGATGATAGTGATCTTGATGTAGTATTCAAACCTAATAGTGGTCCTCAAACTGATTTCCTAGCTGCACCTGAACAAGAAGTACTATATGGTGGCGCTGCTGGTGGAGGTAAATCCTACGCTATGTTAGCTGACCCTATGAGATATTTCAATAGTCCTAGTTGTAATGCTATCCTATTCAGAAAGACAAATGACGAACTTAGAGAACTAAAACAAAAGTCTCGTCTAATATATCCTAGAGCCTTTCCCGGTGCAAAGTGGAAAGAACAAACGTCATCATGGGTATTCCCTAGTGGCGCACAACTATGGATGACGTATCTTGATCGTGATGAAGACGTTGAGAGATATCAGGGACAGGCTTTTACTTGGATTGGATTTGATGAACTAGGACATTGGGCAAGCCCCTACACTTGGAACTATATGCGTTCTAGACTACGTTCTACTGATTCAAACATTCCTCTTAGTCAAAGAGCTACAGCTAACCCCGGTGGTGTTGGGGGCACATGGATTAAGAAAATGTTTATTGATCCTGCTCCTTGGGGAGAAGCATTTTATGCGACTGATACTGATACTGGTAATATACTAAGATATCCTCCTGATCATCCTATTCATCCTAATGCGCCACTATTTCAAAGACGTTTCATACCTGCTAAGCTAAGTGATAATCCATATCTATATGCTGATGGAAGATATGAAGCCTCGCTACTATCCCTACCTGAAGCTCAGAGAAAACAACTTCTTGAAGGTGACTGGAATATGGTTGAAGGTGCGGCATTTAGTGAATTTAAACAATCTGTACATGTTATAGAGCCTTTCACTATTCCATCATCATGGAAACGATTTAGAAGTTGTGACTATGGTTATTCAAGTAATGCTGCTGTTTTGTGGTTTGCTATTGACCCGGTGTATGAAACTCTGATATTATATAGAGAGTTGTATGTTACTAGAAAGACTGGCGCTCAACTAGCTGATATGATTCTTGAGCTAGAAGCTGGTGAACACATGCAGTATGGAGTTATGGATAGTTCTGTATGGCATCAAAGAGGTCAAACTGGACCTTCTATTGCTGAAGAAATGATTGCTAGAGGTTGTAGATGGCGTCCTTCTGATCGTGGTGCTGGTTCTAGGACTAATGGAAAGAATCGACTTCATGAACTATTACGTGTGAGAGACGTAGGAACTAATGACTACAACGAAATAATTAATGAGCCCGGAATAAAGATATTCAATACATGCAGACAACTAATTACTGACCTTCCTATGTTGCCTTCTCATCCTGATGGAAAAGAAGATATTGACGATAGGTATTTAAGCGATCATACGTATGATGCTTTAAGGTATGGTATAATGACTCGACCTAGAGCACTCTCACCTTTTGACTTTGGTGGAATGGATTTTGGACAAACCTACCGTCCATCAGACCCAACAATGGGATACTAAATGGCATTTATAACAGACAAAACTTCAGGAGCGGATAATCAAGAGGGGGCAGAAACATCTGTTCCTTCTACTGAGGATCATTCTATATCTTTAGAAGAAGAAAAAAATCCTGAAGAAAACGTATATCGTCTGGATCAGATTGTAGAATACGTTAATGAACGATTCAATAGATCACGAACTAGAAGAGAACCTGATGAACATCGTTGGCTAGAAGCCTATCGTAATTATCGTGGTCGCTATAGTCCTGAAGTTCAATTCAGTGAAGAAGAGAAGTCTAGAGCTTTCATTAAGGTTACTAAGACTAAAGTTCTAGCTGCATATGCTCAAGTAGTAGATGTGCTATTTGCTGGTGGGAAATTCCCTATTGGTGTAGAACCTACTCCTGTTAGTATTGGCGACACGCCAGACAACGTTATGTTTGATCCTAAAGACCAGACAGGGGACAAAGAGGAAGCCCCTAGAGCGTCTATGGCCCGTCCACAGCTAGGGTCACTACGCAAGACTCTCTCGCGCATTACAGACAGTCTCAAAGAGGGCGTAGGGCTAACCCCGTCATCGGCTACGTGGGAACCTGTGCGTATTGCTGCTAGGAAAATGGAAAAGCAAATCCATGATCAATTAGAAGAATCAGAAGCCAGTACACATTTAAGATTCATGGCTTTTGAATTATCTCTATTTGGACATGGTGTTATTAAAGGTCCATTCGTAACTAATAAAGATTATCCTAAATGGGATGAGGAAGGTAAGTACACTCCAATTAAAAAGAGAGTACCCAAGATTTCTTCATGTAGTATTTGGAATTTCTACCCTGATGCAGAAGCTAAGAATATGGCTGAAGCTGAATATGTTGTAGAACGTCATAAGATGAGTAAATCTAAGCTTAGAGAATTAAAGCGTAGACCTCATTTTAGAAATTCAAGTATTGATGCTGCTATTGATCGTGGTCCTAATTACTCACCTGAAACATGGGAGTCAATTCTAGATGACAATGAGTCAATGGTATCAAATGAGAGTTATGAAGTTCTAGAATATTGGGGAGTTATGGACAGAACTATCTTTGAAGATACAGAGATTGAAATTCCTGAAGAGTTAGAAGATTCTGAAGAGTTCCAAGTTAATGTATGGGTATGTAATGGACAAACTATTAGATTAGTTCTTAATCCGTTTACTCCTACAAGAATTCCGTATCATGCTTGCCCATATGAAATGAATCCATATTCATTCTTTGGTATTGGTGTTGCTGAGAATATGGTTGATACACAGATGCTTATGAACGGCACTATGCGTATGGCTATTGATAATCTCGCACTATCAGCAAGCCTAGTATTTGATATTGACGAAACTAATCTAGTTCCCGGTCAAGATATGCGTATTTATCCCGGTAAGATTTTCAGAAGACAAGGTGGTCAAGTTGGACAGTCAGTTCATGGAGTAAAGTTCCCTACTGTTACAAATGAACTTCTTCAAGTGTATGAGAAGGCAAGACAACTAACAGACGAATCAACTGGTATGCCGTCATATGCTCATGGTGGTACTGGTGTTCAAGGTATGGGCCGTACTGCTGCCGGTATGAGTATGCTTATGGGTGCTGCTAGTTTGAATATTAAAGCAGTAGTTCGTAATGTTGATGATTATATTCTTCTACCTCTAGGTAAAGATTCGTTTGCGTTTAATATGCAATTCAACTATGATAAGGATACTATTGGTGATCTAGCTATCATTGCAAAGGGTACTGAAAGCCTAATGCGTAATGAAGTAAGAAGCCAAAAGCTTCTACAGTTCTTACAACTTACAGCTACTCCTATGGATGCGCCGTTTGTTAAGAGAGACTATCTACTTCGTGAGCTTGCTATTACTCTTGATCTTGAAGAAGATAAGGTTGTTAATGATCCTAGAGAAGCAGCTATCCAAGCTCATCTATTAAAAAAGATGAATGATGCTATGGGTATACAACCACAACAACAAGGACAAGGTGGACAGGGCAATATGAGTACCCCTAATCCTTCTGATCCTACAGGCAATGGCGGGGGTAATATAGCTCCCGGTGCTGCCCCTGAACCCGGTGCTGCTGGTTTCTCTGGTAGTGGTGGTGGAGATAATGGCGGTAGTAATGCTGCCGGTAATGCAAACGCATAAAGGAAAATAAATGACTGAAAGAACTTTAACTGAACTACAATCAAGACTTCGTTATGGAGATAGCAATAAGTCTACTGTCGATGGTGTTAAGCCACAACTAATCTTAGATATTTTAGATAGCGTTGTCCATAAGGATGACCTAGATAGTTTATCAGTAGATGATCTAGTACTTACTGGTGATCTAACTCTAGACAACGCAGCAGCAGAAGATGCTCAAGCTTCTGGAACACATACACTAATGATTAAAGACTCAACTGGTACATACTATAAGATTCTAGCTGTACAGGTTTCATAAAAGTAATATAAATTCTCCGGTTGGATAAATCGGAATAGCAAAAAGGAAAATAAAATGGCTAATATTCGTGCAAAACATAATACAACTCCACCTACTGTAGCTAATGATCAATGGGCAGACCTTCAAGTTGATGCTAGTGGTAGACTTATCGTATCAAGCGTGTCTGGCGGATCAAATGAGGCTACTATTGAGCTACTAGAAGATGGTGACACAACGGGTGCTGGTAAAGCTTGGACCGGAGGTAATGGTATCTTCTTCGTAAATGGCACATGGGATGGTGCTACGGCTGCACTAGAATGGTCTGCTGATAATAGTACTTGGATTGGTTTTGGTTCTACATATGCTTTAACTACTGATGGTGGAGTAGCATTTGCTCTCCCTTCTGGTTATGTAAGAGCAGCTATATCAAGTGCCGGTACTACTTCTTTATCAGCGTATGCAAAGAAAGTATAAATGAATAAACAAGACGGTGAAAAGCTGTTACCATTAGTTAATAATGTAGACTATTTTAACATAGTATTAGAGTATGTTGATTATAGAATTGCATCCCTTCATAAGATACTAGAAACATCAGAAGGAAGGGATGCAACTATTATTCAGGGACAGATAAGAGAACTAAGAAGGTTTAAGTCTCTAAGAGACGAAGTACTAGCGTCTGAATATAGCGTTAAAAAATAGGATAATAAATGCCAGAAGCACTAAAAAAAGCATATCGTAGAGTAGTACGTAATTCCAATGGTATAGGGTTACGAGTAGCATTCTTCGATGCTGAAACAGGAGCAGAGCTATCTAGTTTAGAGGGCTATACAGTTATAGATCAAGGAGTTAATCCTCCTGTTGGTGCTGATACTCCATCTGAAGGTAGTACAAATACTGATTCTGATTCGTCTTCTGGTGGTGGAGGTGGTTCATCTTCTGATAATAGTAACTACTGGAAAGAATGGTATGAAAATCCTAATGTATCTAAGGGTTCAGGTAATATTATTGAAGACCTTAAAGCTGCATTTCATACTGCCAGTGATCTAAAGAGAGACATACCATTAAATGTTAAAGGTACTGTTGCTGAAGCCCTAGGATTAACTACTGCTGATCCAGTAGGATTTCTTAGTAAGTCGGATTATAACAAAGTTCAAGAATTCAAGACTGGCGCTACTGATGAAGCTATACCCACAACTCACGGGTCTATAAGCCCTAATGTAGTAGAAGGTACTTCAACAGGTAAGTCTTATGATAGTACTGTAGGTAGCCAACTAGTATCTACAGGTAATACATCTAATGGTGTTAGTGTTCCTAATGTTAGTGACGGAATTCGTAGTATTGGTGAAGCTATTGACGTAGCCTTAGCAAGTGTTAATCCAAAAGAAACAATGTTAAAGATTGTGGATGGCATGAGTGATCAGGAAGTTGGTAACTTTGCTAAAATTATGGGAGAGGCATCTGGAAAGCCACTAAATATATTTGAAGCTGCTACATTAGCTGTAGCTCCAGGTGTTGCTCGTGGTCCGCTTAAAGAAAGTCTGGATAGTGTTCCTGTTTCAATTAATTCTAATCTAGCAGAAATATTTGGTAACATTGGTAATCTAGCAGAAACATTTGGTAATAGTGTTAATAGTGTTCAACAGGTTGCAGACTTTGTTGGTAGATTACTGCCGCCGCCTATCTCTACACAATCATCTGGTAGCACATATAGCCAAACTCCTATTCCTGCAACTAAAACTCAGGGGATTATAGATCAACAAAATGCTCCTAATGTTCAAGCTGCTGTAGCTGCGGCTAAGAAAACTAATGATCCTCTTGAAGTCGCTAAAGCATGGTTAGGGTATGATGAAGCTAATCCAGAACAAGCCCAAGCATTAAGTGCATTTTTTACTAAAGCTGGTATTTCTGATCCTTCTACTGGTGGAGCATTAGACCCTAACAAAACTGCATGGTGCGCGGCATGGTTAAATGGTGTTCTATTTGAATCAGGTATAGAAGGTTCGGGTAGCCCTGTTGCTAAGTCTTTCCTAGATGTAGGTGAATCTGTAGGAAATGGTGATGTACAGGTTGGAGACATTATAGTACTGGATAGACCTGCAACTAATGCTACTTGGGATGGACATGTTGGTATTGTTTCTAGTATTAATCCTGATGGAACATATCAAGTACTAGGAGGAAACCAAAATAATTCTGTAAGTATTTCAACTTATGGAGCTAATAATGTAGTAGGGTTTAGACGAGTAACCAAACCTGCTGTAGAACAAGAACTTAATGATCCTAATGTAATGCAAGCTATTGCTAAAGGTCAAACTTCTATACAAGAAGAAGTGTCTTATGTTAATCCTAGACTTGCTTCTGTATTAGAGTCTCTAAATAAATCATACTCTAATCAAGGTTTCCCTACACCTACACCTCCTGTAGCTAAGCCACCTCTTACCGCTGCTGATGGATTAGTAATTCCTTGGGAACCTACGCATACTACTCCTACTAGTCTACCATCTAGTGCTGTTAATCCATCATCATTTGTGAATAACACAAATACCAATATGCAAGATGACCTTATGGCCGCTGCACCTACTACTAAAGTGGATGCTGTAGGGGATATTGATGACGCCTTTGGTGGTAGTACTAATACATCTTCACAGGCTAGTGCATATGCTCCTAATACTGAAGAAAGTACAAAGGATATGACTGGTCCTTACTCTCTTAATGATAAGGAAAGAGAACGTATTCTTGTACAGACAGTTCTAGGTGAAGCATCTGGTGAGGGTGTTGAAGGTATGTTAGCTGTTGCTAATGTCATTAAGAATCGTGCCCTTAGTGGTGCATACCCTCCTGATCCTAAAGATGTAGCTACTCAGAAGAAGCAATTCTCTGCATGGAATGCTGTTAGTGAAGGTGGAAATAATCCGGCAGCTACATTCCCTGTAGGAAGTCCTGAATATAAAGAAGCATTGAAGATCGTACAAAGCGTATTTAATAATACTATGCCTGATAATACATATGGAAGCTTACAATTTCATACTAATAATATTACTCCATATTGGGCTGATGAGGCTATAACTGAGGGTGTAGGTGCCATGAGTATTGGTAATCATACCTTCTATCCTACGAAGGAACCTAGCCCTGTGTTCACTCCGGCTTCATCATTTGGAGCTAAAGAAGCATTCATGACTAAACAGCCTGATAAGAATACTCCTATTGATATTATGCCAGCATTAAGTGTTAGTTCTAATTCTAGTCCTGTAGGTTCAATGCCTTCATTTGGGAGTCTAAGTAACTTCAGTTCTGATGCTAGTTCTAATTCTAGTCCTGTAGGTTCAATGCCTTCATTTGGGAGTCTAAGTAACTTCAGTTCTGAT
>Ga0208770_1000860_pt1 | contig 17040 bp, 14 predicted proteins | sample AntAceMetag02UK9_FD_184771 | JGI IMG/M metagenome (GOLD analysis project Ga0208770, IMG submission 184771) | Saline lake microbial communities from Ace Lake, Antarctica - Antarctic Ace Lake Metagenome 02UK9 (SPAdes) (version 2) | ecosystem: Environmental > Aquatic > Non-marine Saline and... | reverse complement strand
GTGATCTGCCCTGTAAAGAATCGACCGAAAGCATTTGCAGCCTCGATCACCGCGCGGTAGCCCGCAATATTTGCCATCGAGCTCAAAACATCGAGTGACTGGGCGCGCGAGATGCGCGGTACGGCATCCATGGCAAGTGCGGTGATGCCTCGACGCGCCAGATCCGCGACTAGGTCAGGGTTGAGGGCTGGGCTGACTAGGGAAATCACGGTCGCGCCCTCGCGGAGTCGATCAAGTTGTGCCTCCGACGGCGCATTAATTCCGAAGACGATGTCTGTGTCGGCGGCATCTCCGACAGATGCGCCAGCGGCAACATAGGAATCGTCGGTGAATGAGGATGCCGCGCCGGCACCTGACTCGATCACGACGCCGTACCCAAGCTCAATCAGCTTCTCGACGGTAGTTGGCGTGGCTGCAACCCGGGTCTCCCCGGGAAGTGCCTCGTGGAGGACTCCGATGATCACTGAACACTCCCAAAATCACACATTGAGAGCTGCACGGCACAGCTCAAAGCGTCAATATAGTGGTGTACACCGTAGTGCACCCACCGAGCAGAATGTGTGAAACTTGAGTGATCAGAATCACCTACTGGACCAGGACTTCACCGAGAGCCGCCTGGGAGAATCGAACTCCGGACCTACGCAGTACGAGCATTTGTCAGCTGTTCATAGAGCGCCCTGGGAATCAAAAACTGAATTTAGTACCGATATACAGATGGTTTTTGACTAACTCGTATGGCAGAGTCGTTGAAATGTTAATGAGGCTACCCAAGCGATGACCCTTACCTGTGGAATAAATGCTTTACCGATTGATTCTCATTGGATCATCAAGTGCGATGGTGACCGGTTGCAAAGTTGCAGGACCCGGAGCCGTGTAAGCAACACCTTCAGTCGGTGACTGGCCGGGACCGCCTGGGTTGCAGAAAGCCGAGTAACCGCCATCAAGGCTAGGAATCTCAAGCCCGGTGATACTCCTGGCGGCTCCTTCTTCCCCTGCCAAAATAATGTCGAGGTAGTTGTCTCGATCCTCGGAGTAGCAATCATCGAAGAAGATTTGATCTGTTTGCGACTCGGCTTTCCCAAGGTCAGAAATTCCAATGACTCTCAGGCTGCCACCGGCCACTACGAATGGCACGTTAGTTTTATCGATGATCACATCGCTTCCGTCTGGTCCGGTGGCGTGAATACGAAAGAACGTAATGAAATCAGTGGGCAACACTCCTCGCACACCATCGGGTGAGAACCCTCCTGTTGTCAGCATGCGCAATCGAAAGTCTCCCTCTGTACTGAAAAGGGTGCGTTCGTCATTGGGCATATTGGCCTCGCCATTTTTGTCGACTGGACCTTCGCCTTTGGGAACGCCGTCAATTCGATTTAACTTTGCACCAACGAGTGTCGGTCCACTCGCGTAGGGAGTGTTCTCTGTTTCGAAGGAAAGTGACGTCGCCGAAACGTCACCATCCGGACCGGCGAGCATGAGCTCGGTGCCATCGGAAGCCGGAACAATGTCAAGCCGCGCGGGGAATCGTGCGGCTGCTTCAGCAGGTAATTCCCGGTTTCCCAGTTCGGTAAACATAACAACCGTATTGCGTTCGTTGTATTCGAAATTTGGCGTCATGGTGATCGCCGTTGCGGTGACCACTTCACCGGTGTTGAGGGTGAACCGGAATTGCGATGGGCGCAGCGAATCCGTACGAACCGGCCAACTGAACACCACCGGTGTTCCATCCACGTACTGGGTATTTGCGCCTTCATCAATGAGTGCGATCTTGGGCAAACTTGATTCCAGAACCAAACTGCTGCGATCGGCGTCGGTAGGTCCGCCATCCTTTGCGCAAACAAGTGTGGAATCCCATGCGCCGCCAGCATCGATTGTTGTTTGCTGATCTTCAGCTTCTGAACCGATAATGCCGTCGAATCCAAAACCGGCGGAAAGAATTCGTGCCTCACTGTCCCAGTAATCGGCGTCGATCAGCTTTCCGTCATACATCGCAGCTTTGCTATCAGCCACCTGGGAGCGAACTACCAACAGAAAGACAAGACCGAAAAAGACGACGATGAGCACGATCGAACCACCGATTAACCACCATCGTTTGTGGTTGCGCTTATTGGTCACGGGTGAAGACAAATTTGCCGCCTTTGATTGCCGTGCGCGACACGACCGCGCCCTGGCCAGATCTTAGATCCTGTGGCCACAATGTGATGTGAACATGGACCTCCCTGGTTTTCAATTTCACGGGTTGAAGTTCGCCAGCATGGTATCTCCACCGACTAGGTCGGGCGCCTTCGACAGCGTTGATTAAATAGACGATAGACTATTGACACGGCCATTTATAATAGGCTTTAATCTATTTAATAAACGTGTCGTCAAAATCTATACATTATTTTTCAGGAAGGGGAGACGTGCGATATCCACAGGCTGAGCGTTCCCGCCAGTTGCTTGACTCGGTCACCCCGGCCGAAGCCCGCCTGCTGGGGCGGTTGACCCGGCCTTCCAAGGGCTGGCTGCGGACTGTGCGGGAGGCATTGAACATGCCTCAGCGTGAGTTGGCACGCCGATTGAACATCTCCCAGCCTTCGGTGCAGGCTCTGGAGCGGCGCGAAGTTAGCGGCGCGATCACAATGGAGTCCCTCGAACGCGCGGCGGACGCGCTCGGCTGCGATCTGGTGTACGCACTGATACCACGCCGACCCCTTGAGGAGACGCTGCGCGAGCAGGCGGAGAAGGTTGCCCGTACGCACTGGGCAGCCGTGGAACACACAATGGCTCTGGAGGACCAAAGTGTGACCAGCAGCCAAAGCGTCATCGAGGAATTGGCACGCAGGACAATCACCGCTGGCACCGCCGTGTGGCCAACCGATGCTTGAGGAGCCCGGGCCGGGGCAGACTCCGCTGACCAAGGAGCAGAAGGCTGGCCTTCTGCTGCCGCTGGTCACGCAAGTTGAGTTGAACGCCGCCGAGGCCGATTCGATCGTTAATGCACGAACCTGGGCAATGGTGCGATCGCGTTCGTTGTCCAGTGCTCAAGTCTTACGTGAGGATTGGCTCAAGCGGCTACATAAGCGGATGTTCGACTCAATCTGGAAGTGGGCCGGAACCTACCGCCATGCAGACGTGAATATCGGCCGTGTGTCCTGGCCACTGGTTCCAACCGCGATGCGAGAAGCACTAGATGACTCAACATTCTGGGTCGACCATCGCGAGCAGAACCAGATGACCTTGGTCGAGGTAGCTGTACGCATTCAGCACAAGCTTGTCGCAGTTCACCCGTTCCCCAATGGCAACGGTCGCTGGTCTCGACTAGTCGCAGACTTAATCATGCGTTCCGAAGGCGGGCGCCCATTGAGTTGGGGCGGAGGAGTGAACCTGCAAGCCCTGGGTGAAACTCGCAGGTCTTACTTGGCGGCCTTGCGCTCAGCTGACGAAGGCGACTTTCGCGCCCTGATCACCTTCGCCCAGTCATAGCTATCCCTTAGCCTTGTCACAAAATAGGGTGATCGTGGAAGCAGTACTAGCTGAGCAGTCTCACGCGGCGCTGGCTGCTCAATACGGGATTTCACAAGTATGGGTTGGGAAATTTATGGCCCCGAGACTATCCGAACTCCGGACCTACGCATTACGAGTGCGTTAGGACCATGAGGAGAATCAAGGACTGGTTCCGATCCGAGTAGTACACAGACACACCTAGTGTCACCCTGCTGTACCCCTTCGCATAGAGAATGTTCGCAAAATGTTCGCACTTTTCTAAACTTAATTCCCTAACTTGACCCGGGGGTCGTTAACAAGCGACCCCGGGCACATATACGTAAGCCTGCGAAGAATCGGAGTGATATTTACTTGGCACTCAGGCGAAACTGTTTGCACGGACTGTTGTGAGGGATAATACAAAAGACGGGCAACATTGCCCTACGCATTAGGAGTCCGTTCAAACCCTCAAGGATGAAGTACTTGCATGGGGTTGCCTCAGGGAAGTCGTGTCATGCAGGCACAGCCGTAAGCGACTATTTTCACCGTAAATGGTTCCCCACGAGCCCCTCCTGGGGCATTCTCAAATTGAATGGGATCTTGATTATTTCATTGGTACGCGCTCACTTCATGATCCGTGGATCAATAGTCATTGTCTTTTTATGTCAACAAAGGAGGCAATCGTGTCGCAAAACGGAGCTACGAAAGTTGTAGCGATGCTGGCGTGTGTCGGGCTGGTCACTTCGGCATGTGGATCCGCGAGTCCGAACTCAGCACCAGCTATGGGGTCAGCCATTACCCAGGTAAAAGTGTCTGATGTCATGTTTGAAACAGACGTAAGTCCGGACCTGCGGGCTAATCGCAAGTGCAAATCCCCCGGACGAATGGTTCTCAAAACCTACAATAATCCTGCGGCAGCAAAGGTCGCCTCAGTCAAGGCCGCCATGAAGAAAATTTCACCCAAGGCGTTTGGTGTAAAAGTACCTGTCTACGTGGTTCTCTGGGGTATTAATGGAGAGCGAGGAGTGAACAGGAAAACCGCTTCCAAGATTGCAAACATGGCCATCGACAAAGTGTACCCAAGAGGCGCCGGCGATAAGGAGTTTACTCGTGAGGTCCGAGAAGACATAGTCAACAAAGTGCAAAGAGAGACATTAACAGCGGATTATTACGAGGGCGCCTGTGCCGGATTTATCTTCTCAGCTGCCACCAACGTGAGTGACTTTCCAAACTATTTAGGTAAGACCACATTTCATGAATTTTTTCACATCTACCAAAATTCTTTTTACAACAACAACCCAAAGGGCGACAGGACAAACCCTGCGTGGCTTAATGAAGGATTTGCTGAGTTTTGGGCTCTTAGACAGGCGATCAAGCAGGGCTGGACTGACCAAGAATACCTAGACGGCCAACTCTCGGAAATAAAAAGTAAGGTCCGTGCTCAACCAAAATACGCAAATCTAAAAATTTTTGAAGACGAATTCGGTGACAAGTGGCCCGTGCACTCAATAGAGATTGGCTTAGTGGCAGCAAATTTTCTTCTACAAAAACACAACGGTGGCAAATCAACAAAGGCTTTCACCGACGAACTTTACGCTGCCATGAACAAATACGGGTGGGCAGAAGGGTTTAAAAAAGTAACGAAGAAATCGCCAAGTGGATTCTACAAAGAATTTAGCGCCCACTTACTGACCTAAGCTCTACCCTGTTAGGGCAGAAAAATCTTGGAGACTTCGCTGCGTCAGCACTATTGAAATTCAGGTGTCGATGTGTCGAGGCCAGTAGCGCGATATCAAGGCTTCCAACTATTATCTCGCGTAAATAGCAATGTACAGTGGGCTCATTGTTTCCTACCAAGGCTTGACGTGGCAGAAAGAGATCGGAGGCTCCGAATGAGCAACCAAGATTTGGTTTGGGTCAATAGGCCACTTGGGTCAAGGAGAATGAGCAGGGGTGTTCAAGCGACTCTTTTACCCGTCGTTTTTGCCTTACTTGTCGCATGTGGGTCTGGTGAAGTTGGAGGTGACGGTGTCAAGACCGAGCCTACGCCGTCAAATCCGACTTTGAGCAACGTGACTCCTGCGGAAGACGAAGCTGCGGAAGAGCCGGAGTCGGAGCGGCCGCAGAATCTACCAACTATTTCGCTAGTGAACGGCTCTAGCCTCGACGATCAGGTTTTGATGGGCTGGGCAGAGTTGGCTGAGCGGCAAATGCAATCGCGAGCGTCGAACATCTTGATGTTTGTGTATGACGTGGGTAAGCCAATCGAGCCTCCTCGGGAAATCCCTGACACTGAAGCAAGAGAGCACGAGACGCTCCTTAATGTTGAGCAGGTTGACTCGCTTATGGCAGATTTTGGGGCATGGCTCGAATCTGACGAATGCATGTCTCAGGACGCGGAGTATCGGGCCGATGAGGTGGACCTTTACCGCAGGTATCTTGAGCGCGGTGGCGACGCCTCTCACATGAGGGCCCTGTGTCCACAAACAAGGGTGGTGGGCGTTGGACTCACGGACAGTCTTCGCAATCTCGAACCCGCATCGGAAACTGAGCTTTTTGTTCTGCACGAGCTCTATCACGCATTTCAACAGGACTTAGAGGAGGAAGGGCAGTGTCGTACGGCAGGGGAGGCCGAGGACAGCACTACTCGGTGGATGGTTGAAGGTGGCGCTCACTATTTCTCTACGATGCTGTTACTCAATGGTGATCAAGAAAAGGGGAGAGAACTTATTTACGAACAAGCCCGTCAAGCTTTCAGTGAAAATAAAAGCCTAAGAGAGGGCGGTCCTGATCGTAAGGGAGCCGCGGCTTTGTTACTCATGATGGATAACCAGATGATTGATCATGAGTCGGTAATGGACGGTTCGTTGTTCTACGGGTGTGCTCGTGAATTTCAGTTTGGAAACTCTAAACCCGGCATGGAAAGCATTGAAGACCAGTGGTCCCAGTTCTAATTAATTGAGCGTAAAGTGCCACACTTTTTCTCGATCGCAACTGGCAGGCTTATTACTGTGCAAGCTAGAGTTGCCCGAAAGGCAACTTTTCCTACAGCTCATGCAGTGAAGATCAAGGGTCGTAGCGAAGAAGCCCCGTACCCACGCGAATTCTCTGACTCCCTTGTTTTCACCAGTCATAAAGGTAAAGCGATCCACTATCAACGTTGGCGAGAGTCGCGCTTTGATAAGGCTGCAGTAGCTGTTGGCCTTGATGGAGTTCAACCCCACGATTTGAGACGCACCTACGCTGCCCTCTCCATTCAAGCAGGAGTTGGTCCAAAGGCTTTGCAAACAGCCATGGGGCATTCAGACATTAGATTAACTATGGATATCTATGCTTCACTGTTTGAAGAAGACAGAGACGACCACGGCTCTCGGCTATCTGATGCCGCCGAGCAGGCTTTCTCAAACAAATGTACGCAAAATGTTCGCACTTTCTCTCAAAAGGCACCAGAAATGTGGAGCCGCCTCGGAGATTCGAACTCCGGACCTACGCATTACGAGTGCGTTGCTCTACCCCTGAGCTAAGGCGGCTTGCCCTCACGGGCTAGGCAAGATTACTCGCGGGCACTTTGTCGGAGCAAGGCAGTCTTAGGTCCGAGGCAGACGCCATCTGGATTGGCTTGACGCTAGTCTGCGCCTGTGCGATTAGGCGTTCTCGACATTGGCTCCAACTCTGTACATTTTCTGGTGGTTGACGCACATTATGGGGCGGCCCCAGTCCCAGCGCACAAGAGCAAAGTCGAGTTACAGCTCGCCCAGACTGCGGCCCCTGACGGTGCCATATCTACTGAATCAATAGCAGCCCTGGTCGACTTTATTCACGCGAGTCAGGAACTCTCAGAAGGCCTTGGCGTGAATCAAACAATCGCTTTTGCCACGTCTGCGATCCGTGACGCACCAAATCAATCGCAGCTGCGGGAACAAGTGCTTGCAGAAACATCGGTTGACATTGATGTACTCAGTGGTGAAGTGGAAGCTGAACTCACTTTTCTGGCTGTTCGTCGTTGGCTGGGTTGGTCTGCGGGTCGAATCATGGTCTTTGACATCGGTGGCGGTTCCTTGGAAATTGCAGTTGGTGAAGACGAGGAGCCAGATAATGCCGTTTCGCTTCCATTGGGTGCTGGTTCCTTAACGCGCCGATTCATCCATGAAGATCCTCCACAAGAATCTGAAATCAAGGCTTTGCGTAAATATGTACGTCTTGAGGTCGCTGCAACCGCCAGCCTGTTGTCAAAAGGTGAAAAGCCCAGAATATTTGTGGGCACTTCCAAAACATTGAAACAACTCGCTCGCATTGCGGGAGCGAAGGAGTCTTCCGCTGGACCCTACGCGGATCGAAGGTTGACGCTGCAAGGGGTTCAGGAATCAATTTCACGGCTCAGTTCACTTCCGGATTCCCAACGCAAACAAATCTCAGGGGTCTCCACTGGTCGTTCAGGTCAATTGCTGGCCGGGGCCTTGGTCGCAGAAGCGGCGATGGAACTCTTTCACGCGGAGGAATTGGCTATATGCCCTTGGGCTTTGCGTGAAGGTGTAATTCTGCGCGCACTTGATGCACTCTCAAACTAGTTGTACTCATTTTGGCGTGAAGCCACGCAGCCGCAGGCTGTTTGTTACTACGAACACGCTGGAGAAGGCCATTGCCGCTCCGGCGATCATGGGATTGAGTAGGCCGGCCATGGCAAGCGGGATGGCAGCAGTGTTGTAGGCGAAAGCCCAAAACAGGTTGCCTTTGATTGTTCCCAGGGTCTTTCGCGCAAGTTCAATACCCGTGGCGGCACTCGTGAGGTTACTGTTTGTCAACGTGATGTCGCTGGCTTCTATCGCAACATCTGTTCCTGAGCCCATCGACATGCCTAGGTCTGCTTGAACTAGAGCGGCTGCGTCGTTGACGCCGTCGCCAACCATTGCGACAATGTTTCCCTCGGATTGAAGTTTCGTAATTATCTGCACTTTGTCTTCGGGGAGGACACCGGCGAACACTCTGTCGATTCCCACTTCTTTGGCCACCTGCTCGGCTGCGCTTTGATTGTCACCTGAGATGAGCACTGGGGTGAGACCAAGTTCCTTGAATTTCGTGATTGCGGTTTTGGAGTCGGACTTGATGGTGTCAGACACTGATATGAGACCGCGGACCTCACCGTCCCAGGCAACAGCGATGACGGTGTGACCGAGGTTTTGGTGAGTGGATACCCAGTCTTTGTCAGTTGATAGTGACCATTGTGTTGCTAACCAGTCAGGGTTGCCAATTACGGCCGCTTTGCCGTTGATTAGTCCTTGAACTCCGCGACCTTGGGTTGACACGAACTCTTGCGGAGTGAATAGGTCCACCTGTTGCTTTGCGTGGTTGGCGATTGCCTGGGCGATTGGGTGTTCACTGGCGTTCTCAAGTGAACCAGCAATGATTAGGAATTCTTTTTCATTGACGTTGGTTTCCAGTTTGATTTCTTGGACAGACATTTTGCCAGTTGTAATGGTTCCAGTTTTATCCAAGGCAATTGTGTTGACTCGTTTCGTTGATTCAAGGATTTGTGGTCCGCGGATCAAGACACCCAACTGTGCTCCACGGCCGGTTCCTACCAGGAGCGCTGTTGGTGTTGCTAGTCCCAGTGCGCACGGACAAGCAATGATGAGAACAGCCACCGCCGCGGTGAAAGCGAATGTTGGTTCTTCACCCGCAAGCAGCCAACCGACCAGAGTTGCCAGAGCTAAGACGATCACGATTGGGACGAAGATCGCTGAGACTCGATCCGCTAGGCGTTGAATTGGCGCCTTGCCTGCTTGGGCACTTTCCACCAAGTTTGTAATTCGGGCCAGGGCTGTGTCGGAGCCAATTGCGGTCGCTTCAACGACCAGTCGGCCACTGGTATTGAGCGTGGCACCAATTACTTTGTTTCCTTGCGTCACTTCAATGGGAATTGATTCCCCTGTAATCATGCTCTCGTCTACTGCTGAGGCACCGTCAATAACTATTCCGTCGGTTGCGATTCTTTCGCCGGGGCGCACAACGAAGTTGTCACCCAAAGCGAGTTCTTCTATTGGAATTTGCTTTTCTATTCCGTTGTTGGTGACTGAGACCGTTTTCGCTCCAAGGTTCAGTAGCGCGGTGAGTGCGGCACTGCTGCGGGATTTGGCACGTGCTTCGAAGTAGCGGCCAAGGAGAATGAACACGGTTACGGCAGAGGCAACTTCAAGGTAAATCTCGCTGTTGCCGCTATGACTGGGCAAAAGCGTGAATGCCATCTTCATCCCGGTTTCACCTGCTCCGCCAAAGAAGAGGGCGTAGAGGGACCAGAGGTAAGCGGCGGTCACACCCATGGAAACCAAGGTGTCCATGGTGGCGTTACCGTGTTTGAGGTTTATCCAGGTTGCCCTGTGAAATGGAAGAGCGCCCCAGATAACAACGGGGCTTGCCAGGGTCAGCGAAAGCCACTGCCAGTAGTCAAACTGCAGAGCTGGGATCATGGCCATTAGGACAACCGGAATGGTGAGTGCCGCAGAAATGATTAGTCGGTTGCGCAGTTCAACCACTTCGGAGTCTTTGACTTCCGGTTCTTTTTCTTGATCTGGCTTTACTTCTTTCGCGGTGTAACCAGCGGACTCAACCGCGGTAATGGCGTCGCTGACGTGGATGTCTGTAGGAAGGTTGATTGTTGCTTTCTCGGTTGCATAATTGACCGTTGCCGTCACTCCGGGGAGTTTGTTGAGTTTCTTTTCCACCCGCATTGCACAAGACGCACAGGTCATGCCACCTAGTTCAAGGACTACGGGTGCTTGTGTAGTTGTCATGCTGGGACGATCGTGTAACCCGCTTCTTCAACTGCTGCGGCAATGTCAGCGTCACCGATCTCGTTGTCACTGGTGATCTGGACGGGAGAGGCTTCACCTTCATGCAGGTCAATGTTCACGCTGGTCACACCATTGATCTTTGAGAGTTCTTCGGTGACCGAGTTGACACAGTGACCGCAGGTCATACCGTCAACGTTAATTGTGGTGTTTGTCATTGCTGCTCCCTTTGTTGTAACTGTTCGTGTGACTAGCTTTTTACTAGGCGTTCAATTGCCTGCTGGGCTTCTTTGATTTTGAAGGTTGCGTTTTCTCCGCCTTGACTGATTGCGTCGGCGACACAATGTTGAAGGTGATCACCCATGAGCAGAACTGCGACAGATTGAAGTGCTTTAGTTGCAGCTGAAACTTGGGTGAGGACGTCAATGCAGTAAGTGTCTTCTTCGACCATGCGTTCAATCCCACGCACCTGGCCTTCAATGCGCTTTAGGCGCTTAAGGACCGCAACTTTGTCGTCGGAGTAACCGGGATTCATAATGTGACTATACCCCTTGGGGGTATGTCTAGTTGCAGGTGGTGGTGGTGCCGGGATCGATTGTTCCTTCAAGCAAGTAGGCGTCGACTCGGTCGGTGACGCACTGACTGTCTTCGAGGTAAGCGGTGTGGTTGTAGCCGCCCTCCCAGATCACTAACTCAACATTTCCCATTTGCTTGGCCACGGCTTGCGCCCATTGCGCTGGCGTTGCTGGGTCGTTTTCCGTGGCAACGAGCATGACCGGGGCGGAGATATTCGGGGTGACTTCAATTCTCTGTTCAGAGGTGTACGGCCAATCCTTGCAGGCAAGAACTCCCCAACCCAGAGCCTTACCAAATGTTGGCGCTGTGATTTCAAGTTGATTGGCAAAGTCACGAATCTCGTCAACGCTTTGGGTGACGGGGAGATCAAGACAGGAAACAGCGTAGAACGCGTCACTTGAATTGTCTGTGTAGCGGCCATCGGGTGCACGACTGATTCGTTGGTCGAGCAGTTTCAGTAATTGAGTTGGCTCACCGTTGGACATTGCGGCATTAAGGCCCGCGCGAAGATCTGGGAAGTCATAGCGCGGGAAATAGAGGTAACTGACAATCGCGAAAGTTGCTAGACCTTCGGTGAGTTCACGGCCGTTCTCCGCGACAAGTGGATTGGAATCAAGGTCTTTAAGGAACTGTTGTATTTGCTGCACTCCCTGGTCCACACTTCCCGTGAGGGGACAGTCACTTTGCTCGAGACAGTCTTCAACGAAATAGCGGAGCAATACTTCAAATTCCTCTGCCTGGCCTTTCGTGACTTCAAGTTGGTTCAAGTTGGTGGGCAGAACGCCGTCGAGAACCATGCGACCAACCCGCTCTGGGAAAAGCTGGATATAGGTCGTACCGATCGCAGTACCGTAACTCTTGCCTAACAGGTTCATGACCGGGTCACCGACGAGTGCCCTAGCAATGTCCATGTCCCTGGCCACTTCAACCGTTGACATGTGAGCGATCAGTGGATTGTCCTCGTTCTTGCAGGCTTGGCCAATAAACCCGGCGTCAAGGATCAGTCGGCTTTCTTCGAGCTCGGTGTCCGGGGTGCTGTCAGCCGATATTTGTGCGTCAATCTGCTCGTCGGTTAAGCATCGGATCGTTTCACTTAGGCCAACTCCCCGAGGGTCGACACCCACAACGTCAAAGACGTCGCGCACTTGATCGGTCACAATGAAGTCGGCAGCCTTGGCGTATTCGAATGCACTTCCACCCGGACCACCAGGATTTACAAACAAGGAACCGATCGATTCCCCTCTTGCCCGCACTTTGGTCATCGATAATTCAACTCGTTCACCTTGCGGGTCGTTGTAGTCGAGCGGGACTTCAAAAGTTGTGCAGTCGGCGTCACCACAGTTACGCCAGTCGACCTGTTGGCTATAGAACTCGGCGAGTTCGCCGGAAGTTGATTCTGACTGACTTGACTGCAAAGCCGGTGCCGTTGGAGGCATCGCTGTTGTGCCCGAACAACCCGAAATAAGGGCTGCCGCCACCGCGACGAGTGCGATTGCACGGATGCCGGCTGGCATTGAATAGGTCACGCGCCTTACGGTATATCGGTGAGCAAAACTCCCCGGACACCGGCAGAGATCTCTGCGATGGTTGAAGCCGGGATTTCACGTGGACTCAATGTGATTGACGCCTTCACCGCGGCGACCGGGAATCGAACCCTAGAACGTGCTCACAAGAAAGAACTCGCTACGGCCAAGGTCGCCGGAATGAAGTACCAGGCTCGATTGCAGTCACTTCGCTTTGGTGCGATTGCCGGTGGTGGTGTCGCAGTTTCCAGCGGTGCCTTGGCCGTTGTTGGTGCTGCACCTGGTCTGTGGATTCTCAGTGCTGGCGGTGCGTTGCTTTCACTGGTGAGTGTTCGTCGGTGGCGCAGGATTGGTGCGCGACCTGTTGTGAGGAATCTTGTTTCACCCGCTGCACCTCTACCTCGTGGAGCAATTGGTCGCGAGAGCGTTAAGCGTTACACAACAGTCCGCACACAGGTTGTGAATATGAGTAGCAGTATTTCTGTTTTGCACCCCGATGCTGGTGCTGAGTTGGTTAATGCAGACTCAGAAGCGGCCGTTGCTTTGAACGCGCTGTGTGAGCGCCTGTTGGTATTGCATCAACTGGCGGCCTCGCTGCCCGGTACCGCAGCGGCGAACAGTGCCGCAAGTGCCGCTGGGGTTGTTGCCTCACGGCTGGATGTTGGGTGCGACAGTTATGACAATCTGCTTGCCGCTGCTGCAGAGCTACTCGCATCCCCCGACATCAATGCGGTGGTGAACTTGCAGCCTGCGGCTGACTCACTTATTGCATATTCGCATGGATTGATGCGAGCTTCGGATCTTTGATCGACACCATGAGGGATTCAACTGCCAGTTGAGGTGGCGTATTTGCCTTGATTGACGCGCGTGAGTGCTCTATTGCTTCCAGGGTTCGCGTTGTGTCAGCTGGGTTTCCCCGGGCAGCGAAAGATTCAATTGCCGGTCGCATTTCTTGGTTGATCAATTCCAGAGGACTATCAAGCTGAACAATCAGAATGTCTCGGAAAAGTCCTAACAGGTCCACAAGGGAGCGATCAACTTCGTCGCGAATCATGCGCTTGCGCCTGGTTTTTTGGTGGTTGAGAAGTTGCTTCTTTGCTGAATCCACATTGCGTTTCGAGGATCCGATGATGCGACTGCCTTCTTCTATCCCGAAGGCCGCTCGCAGTTGTAAATCCTCTTTTGAGTCCAGTTCGTCCGCCCTCGTATTCGCTGCGGTTGTTGCTTCGGTGACCATGTCCCTTGCCGCGTACATACAGGAAGGGATGTCGCGCAGGCTGATTGCCGAACGCAAATCCGATTGTCGTCTCGTTCGACTGGCTTCTTCAGTGGCGAGTCCCCGCGCTCGGCCAATGTGACCCTGGGACGCTCGCGCCGCAAATGCAGCCATCGCGGGGTCGACTTTATAGGTATCGATGAGGAGGTCAGTAACGTCTTTTGTTGTTGGAGTGCGTAGTGAAATGTGTCTTGTTCTGGAGACGATTGTTGGTAACACGTCTTCGACACTGGGAGCGCACAGAACCCACACGGTATGCGGGGTCGGTTCCTCAAGACTCTTCAGCAGTGCATCAAATGCTTGGTCGGTGAGACGATCAGCGTCCTCCATGACAATCACGCGCCAGGGACTATCGATCGGTGCCAGTGCAGAAATTCGGACCAATTCGCGGGCTTCATCCACTCCGTAGGAAAGTCCGCTTGGGTTAATAATTTCAACGTCAGCGTGTCCACCCACCGGCGCTAAGCGACAGGTTTGGCAGGTGCCACAACCATTGAGTGGGCAGATTAGGGCCGCCGCGAACGTTGTTGCCGCAGTTGACCGGCCTGAGCCTGGCGGCCCGGTAATCAACCATGCGTGCGTCATGCCTGGCCCTGGTTCCCCGATCCGAATTTTCTCTGCGTCGGTGACCGCGCGACTGAGTTTTTCTACCGCGTCAGACTGCCCTACCAGCGAACTCCAAATCGGTTCCACGCTCAGTTCAATTCCTGCATCACACGCTGGCGAATAACCTGCCCAATTTCCTCTTGTGTCCCGGTTGCATCCACGACCAAGTAGCGATCAGGGTCTAATCCTGCAATCTCAATAAATGCTTCAGCAACGTCGCGGTGATACTGCATTGGTTCGGCTTCCATGCGATCTGGGTTGACGACTCGCTTCATGCTGACTTCAGGGTCCAAGGTCAACACGATTGTCAGATTCGGCAGTAGCCCACCGGTTGCCCACATGCTCAAGTCTCGAATTCGGTCTGCTCCCAATGCACGTGCATAACCTTGATAGGCGACGGATGAATCGATGTAGCGATCACAAATAATTACATCGCCTCGCGCAATTGCTGGTCGGATCACGCGGGCGACATGATCACCGCGTGCTGCCGCAAAAAGCAATGCCTCGCTCTGCGGGTTCATCCCTTCGTGTTCCAGGCTGAGCACGGTGTTGCGGATCTGTTCAGCAGCTGGTGTGCCACCCGGTTCGCGAGTGCGAATTACCGTCTTACCGATCTCGGTGAGGTACTCGGCTAGTAACGCTTCCTGCGTTGACTTTCCAACACCCTCGCCGCCTTCGAATGCAATGAAATATCCGGTCATAGTTCTTCCTAGGTGCTCACTTCTTGGCCAGTCATAACGTCTGCTGCAGTTGGTTCTGGTTTCTTAGCCACGGCTTTCTTAGCGACCGTCTTTTTTGCGACTGCTTTCTTGGTCGTCTTCTTTGCTGCCTTTTTTGTTGCCTTCTTGGCGGGCGCACGCTTTGCAACCTTCTTGGGTGCTGGACCTTTAGCCCGACGTTCAGCGATTAAGTCGCTGGCGCGATCAATGCCAACACCCATTGGGTCGTCGGCAACGCGAAGGGTCGCATTGATTTCACCATCGGTGACGTAGGCACCGAAACGTCCTTCTTTGACCACAATCATTTTTCCAGTCGAAGGGTCAACGCCAATTTCACGAAGAGGACCGGCAGCTTGACCCTTTCCGCGACGCACCTTTGGTTGGGAATAGAGAACCAGTGCTTCTTCGAGGGTAACTTCAAAGATTCGATCCTCGCTATCTAACGAGCGGGAGTCTTTGCCCTTCATGAGGTAGGGGCCATAACGCCCGTTCTGAGAAGTGATCTCTTCAGCGCTTTCAGGGTCAATCCCAACGATTCGAGGCAAACTCAACAGAGAAATCGCCTGATCGAGTGTGACATCACTTGGTTTCATGTAGCTAAAGAGTGAAGCCGTGCGAGGCTTGGCCGACTTGGGTGAATCCTCCGGCAAGTTCTCGGTGACATACGGGCCGTAGCGGCCCGATTTGGAAACCACCATGAGCCCTGTGTCCGGGTGCAGCCCCAGTTCACGGTCGCCCGATGGCTCAAGAAGTAACTGCTCTGCTAACTCTGCGGTGAGTTCGTCGGGTGCTGTGCTCAACGGAATATTGGCCCGTTCTTCACCACGCTCGACATATGCGCCGTAACGACCCACGCGCAAGTGGGCGTCGGTTCCCTTGATCGGCATTGTTGCGATCCCGCGAGCGTCGATTGCGCCGAGGTCTTCGGTCAAAGCCTTCACACCGTGGAAGTGGCCTTGGGCCATTTCACCGCCGCGCCAGAAAGCATCGAGTTGCTTGACTCGATTCGCTTTACCCATCGCGATTTCGTCGAGGGCTTCCTCCATATTGGCGGTGAACTTGTAGTCGACTAATTCACCAAAGTGCTCTTCCAAGAGACGCACTACCGCGAGCGCGGTGAAACTTGGGACGAGTGCGGAACCCTTTTTCCACACGTAGCCACGATCAACGATCGTTGACATGATCGAGGCGTAGGTCGACGGGCGACCAATTCCAAGTTCTTCAAGTTTGCCAACCAGGGTCGCTTCGGTGAAACGTGCCGGTGGTTTTGTCGTGTGACCTTCGGGTGTCAGCTCCTTAGCGTTGAGCTTTTGCCCTTCACTTAATGCGGGGAGTTGACGGTCTTCTTCCTTGTCGTCATCCGTCGCTATGTCGTCAAGTGCTGCTTTAAAGCCAGCGAAGATCACAACGGTGCCACTTGCACTGAACTCAGCATCCTTGCCGTTGCTCGCCTGGGCTCCGAATTTGATCGTGGTGGTTGCCACCTGAGCATTCACCATCTGGCTCGCGACGGTGCGTTTCCAAATCAGTTCATAGAGAAGAAATTCGTCACCGGTCAATTCTTTACTGACTTCACCGGGAGTGCGGAACGTGTCACCGGCTGGGCGGATTGCTTCGTGGGCCTCTTGGGCGTTCTTCGATTTACTCGCCCAAACTCGTGGTGTCGCCTCAACGTATTCGGGGCCATAAAGTTCCGCTGCTTGCGTGCGTGCAGCATTCAATGCTTGGGCGGAAAGACTCACCGAGTCGGTACGCATATACGTGATGTAGCCGTTTTCATAGAGTCCTTGGGCTACCCGCATGGTGCGCTGAGCACCCCAACGGAAGCGACCAGATGCTTCCTGTTGGATTGTGGAAGTGGTGAAGGGAGCCTTTGGTTTGCGCTGACCTGGCTTTTGCTCAACCGATCGAACCGTGTACTCAACACCTGCGAGCGATTCAACAAATGCTTTCGACTCAGTTTCGTTGAGCAGGACCACGTCGGTCTTGACCAATTCACCCGACTGGTTGAAATCCCCTCCGGAGGCAATTCTCTTACCGTCGATCGTTGCAAGTTTCGCTTCAAAGTCACCCGGTGCAAATTTGCCCTT
>Ga0208770_1000856_pt1 | contig 17078 bp, 19 predicted proteins | sample AntAceMetag02UK9_FD_184771 | JGI IMG/M metagenome (GOLD analysis project Ga0208770, IMG submission 184771) | Saline lake microbial communities from Ace Lake, Antarctica - Antarctic Ace Lake Metagenome 02UK9 (SPAdes) (version 2) | ecosystem: Environmental > Aquatic > Non-marine Saline and... | reverse complement strand
TGTTCCTTCGGTATTGGATTGATAACTATCCAGATATCATCACTGGCTGGAATGTCAGAATGTTCGATATACCATATCTGATTAACCGAATGATTCTTGTGCTTGGTGAGGATGTCGCTAAGAAGTTTTCGCCTTGGTCTGTAATTTACAAAAGGTACATTACAATTGGGTATAGTGAAAATGTTACCTACACGGTTCAAGGAATTCAGCAGCTCGATTATATGGAACTGTTCAAGAAGTTTGGATATGCATACGGCACACAGGAGAGCTATAGGCTGGACTATATCGCTATGGTGGTTCTTGGTGATAACAAGCTCGATCTTGGGGGTATGTCACTTTCGCAATTGTATCATACAGATCATCAAAAATATATTGACTACAACATTAAAGATGTGAACATCATTGATCGATTTGAAGAGCAGATGGATTTGATCACTATCGCGATTACTGTGGCGTACAAGAGTGGCACCAATCTATCTGATTCATTTGGTACGGTCAAGGTGTGGGATAGTTATATCGCTAAGGAGTTAGCGAAGAGCAATATAGTAATTCCACCAAAGAAGTTTTCGGAAAAGGAAGGCTCTATTAAGGGCGGATATGTGAAGATTCCGGTTCCAAGTAAGTATGGTTGGGTTGCTTCATTCGATCTTCAATCCCTATATCCTCATATTATGATGATGTACAACATGTCACCCGAAACCATTGTTCAGGGCATAGTGAATATCCAAGGAAGTGATAAGGCCGATGCTTTGTTAGAACGTCCTGAGCTTGGCTTTGATCATGATGCTTACTGTATGGCTTCTACTGGGCAGTTGTTCGATAGGAATAAAGAGGGGGTTATTCCTACAATCGTTGAGCGCGTATACAATGAGAGAAGCGAATATAAGAATGAGCGATTGAAAAAAGAGAGTGAGCTAGAGCATCTACCTAATGACGATTTTTTTGCTAAGAATGAACTTAAGAAGGAAATCACACGTCTTGCTTGTCTTGAACAGGCCATTAAAATTCTAATGAATTCACTTTATGGAGCTATGACAAACCAGTATTTCAGGTATTTCGATATCCGTATTGGTGAGGGTATCACGGTAACTGGGCAGATGGTTATTAAGTGGACAGAGAAAGTCATTAATGAGTTTCTGAATAAGACACTGAAGACTGACAAAGATTACATCATCGCCATTGATACAGATTCGGTATACGTGGATTTGCAGGATATCGTGGATAAGATCGCTCCTGATTCAAGTGAAGAGAAGATTATCAGTTTCATAGACAAGTTGTGTCGTGAAGTTCTGAATGAGAAGATCAACGAGTCTTATGAAGAGCTACAAGCCTACACTGGGGCAAAACGACAGATGATGCATATGAAGCGTGAAGTTATTGCGGAGTCTGCTGTTTGGACTGGTAAGAAACGATACGCAATGATGGTCTGGGATAAGGAAGGTGTCCGGTATGAAGCGCCCAAGCTTAAAATTGTTGGTATTGAGGCTGTAAAGTCGTCAACACCAAGAGAGTGTCGTGAAACAATCAGAACTGGTATCGAGTTGGTTTTGACTTCAACAGAAGAGAAATTCCAATCCTTTCTGAAAAGTGAACGTGACAGGTTCAAGACATTGAGTGTTGAAGATATCGCTTTCCCAAGAGGTGTATCTAACATCACCAAGTATCACGACAGTCGAACAATATATGCTTCTAGGACACCAATGCATGTCCGTGCATCTCTGCTGTACAACAATCTTCTTGGAGAGACTGGGGTTGGTAACAACTATGATCGAATTAAGGATGGTGACAAGATGAAGTTTGTGTATCTGAAGGTACCAAACACAATACGAGAAAATGTAATTGGTTTCTCATCAGAGTTACCAATCGAGTTTGGTTTGCATAAATACATAGACTACGATCTTCAGTATGACAAAGCGGTTATTAGTCCTTTGGATACAATCGCAGAAGCTGCAAGATGGAACACAAAAAGAACACCATCGTTGAAAGGGCTGTTTAATGGCTAATTTACCGGACGAATATAACACTATGGATTTTGGTTTTAGTATGGAAGACCCACCATCGACAACACCTGTTAATGCCCCTGTTGATAATGGTGTTCGGGATCAGTTGCAAACATTGGAATATAAGCTTGATAATGTGCTCAGCATGATGTCTGCCAATGAAGGTGTGGAAGCTTCACCAGAGGTTCTATTACAGTTGGAGAGGTTGGTAATGCCACTATTACTTAACCTACAGAAGAATCCAGAGAAACAGTACATCAATTGGCCAAATAGAGAAGAGCCAATTCAACAAATGATAGACAAACTACTTCTATTAACACGCGGAGAATAACTATATGTCAAATAATTTTGCAGCAGACTTAGCAAAACAAATGGGTGAAAGTGCGATGATTGCCGCTGAGGGTATTCATAGTGCTGAGGTGTCAGGTCTTATTGATACTGGTGTGTACATTCTCAATGCTCAGTATTCTGGTTCATTGTATGGGGGTATCCCTAACAATCGAGTATTCACATTTGCGGGTGATCCTTCGACCGGGAAATGTGCACGCGGTAGTGAGATGATTACAGTATATTGTGATGAAACTACAGCAGAAAGACTAAAAGAAATTCTTTAGTATTTTTGTATACTGAAGAGAATTTCATAAATATATGGAGAATACTAAATGAACCTAGTTCCGCTTAAACTGACATATAAACAACTGTATGACCTATATGGTAACCAACAACACGAAGACTCCTGTGATGTACTTGACGATATCTATGTGGAGACCCCTCATGTTGGCCTTACCAAGATTCAAAAGGTGGTGTGTAAGAACGATCACAATGTGGTTCGTGTAGAGTTTGAGAGCGGTAATGCTTTCGAGTGCTCTACTGGCCATTTGTTTATTCAAGATGGTAACCCAACAAAGGCTGAAGACGCCACACATGCCGATCTGAAGAATGGCAAGGATGTTATTGTTGAAAAGATTCCTCTTGGTGCTGAGACAGTTTATGATATCTCAATCGGAGAACCACATTGGTATATTTCGAACCCGGAACATCCAATTATTCATCACAATACTTTCTTTGCTATTTCTGTTCTGAAGACTTTCCTTGAATCGAACCCTGATTGTGTATGTGTGTATTTCGACACGGAATCAGCAGTGACAAAGAAGATGCTTACTGATCGTGGTATTGATGCCAATCGTGTTATTATTGAGGAACCACAAACGGTGCAGGAATTTAGAACTAAGGCTCTTAAGCTGGTAGAGGCATATGAAAAAATGTCTGATCCACAACCACTGATCATTATTCTTGATAGCTTGGGTCAGTTGTCTACCGCTAAAGAGATGGAAGATTCAACGTCTGGTTCTGATACCAGAGATATGACAAGAGCACAGTTGATCAAGGCCACATTCAGAACACTAAACCTGAAGTTGGCAAAAGCGAAGGTTCCACTTATCTGTACAAACCATGTGTATGAGGCTGTTGGTCAGATGTACGCTGCAAAGGTTATGTCTGGTGGTTCTGGAACGATATACACGTCATCTCAGATCGCATATTTGTCTAAGGCGAAAGAGAGAGATGGTGCAGCAGGTCCAGTTGTTGGTGCTATCATCACGTCAACGATGTTCAAGTCCCGGATGAGTAAAGAGAACACAAAGGTTAAAGCTCGTTTGTTCTATGATAGCGGTCTTGATAAATACTATGGTCTGGTTCCTCTTGGGCTGAATCATGGTGTGTTTGAGAAGGTTGGCAACAAGGTCAAGATGCCAAACGGTGATACAGCATTTGAGAAGACTATTTACAAAAATCCTGAAAAGTTCTTCACGGATGATGTCATGGCACTTCTTGAAGAAGCTGCGAAAAAGGAGTTTTCTTATGGCACAAACAATGGTCAAGAAGGGGGTATTGAAGGAGATGAACTCGATAGCGAAGACGTATAAAATTCTAGTTGATGAAGAACCTGATGAGTATGGGACATCAATCATCGAGATCGTAGAAGGAAAATATACTGGGGTTCGTTACACCTATGGAAAGGTGACAAGCCCAATAGCAGAAGAAAACGGTAGTATGCGGCTTTCTTTTGAGTATGACATTGTAGAAATGCCAGAAGGTATTGACGAACAAAGCAGTATAGAGGAATTCGAAACAGTTCTTGGTGACATTCTTGTACACCTTATTGTATCTAAAGAGGCGGAACCACAAAATAATGACAATATCAACAGAGATTATCAGTAATCTAATTCATAATGAAAAGTTCACCAGAAAAGTTCTACCATACATAAAGGAAGAATTTTTTGAGACAGATTATGAACAGGCATTGTTTACAAGCATTGAGGAATTTGTAAACAAATATGGAAGTGTCCCAACAAAAGAAACCCTAATTTTGGAGTTAGAAAATAGTACACACATTCGTGAGGATGTCTATGAATCCTGTGTGAAGTATGTAAACGACATACAGTATACCGAAAAGGATTTCCAATGGCTGTTGGATAGCACCGAAAATTATTGCCTTAATAGATCAATATACCTTGCTATGATCCGTAGCCTTTCAATTATTGATGGTGAGGATAAAGAATTTGATAAGGGTGCAATTCCCCAAATTCTACAAGATGCTCTTGCGGTGTCTTTTGATACCAACATTGGCCATGATTACCTTGAGGATTATGAGGCGCGTTTCGATCATTATAACAATGAGGATGAAAGGCTTCCATTCGATATCGATGAGCTGAACACAATTACCCGTGGTGGTATTCCTAGTAAGACACTGAACATTGTTCTTGCAGGAACAAATGTTGGTAAGACGATGGTGCTTGCTCACTTTGCTGCGAATTATCTTATGCAGGGTAAGAACGTTTTGTATGTTACTCTTGAGATCGGTGAAGAGGAAATCGCTGAGCGTATTGATGCCAATCTTCTTAATATGAGTACGGACAATTTTCGTAAAATCACGAAGGAACAGTATTCTACGAAGATGCAGCGGATCAAGATGAAGACTGGTGGTAAAGTGATCGTGAAACAGTATCCTTCAGCATCGGTTAACGCTAACCACATTAGGTATCTCTTGAATGAGCTTAAGATCAAGAAGAATTTCGTACCACATGTGATTTTCGTTGACTACATCAATCTTATGAATTCGGTTCGGTTCAAGGCTGGAAGTGCTACGAATTCATATACAACAGTGAAGGCTGCTGCTGAAGAGATACGTGGTATCGGCGTAGAATTCGATCTTCGTGTTTGGTCTGCAACACAGCTAACGAGATCGGGGTTTGCTAATAGTGATCCGGGTCTTGAAGACACTGCTGAATCCTTCGGTCTTCCCGCTACTGCTGACTTCATGTTTGCCTTGGTATCTACACCACAATTAGATGAACTTCAACAGATAATGTTCAAACAGTTGAAGACAAGGTATAACAACTCTAAGAAGAACGGTAAATTTGTTCTTGGTGTTGATATTGATAAACAGCGTTTGTTCTCAGTACAGCAACCCGAATACTTGGCTGATTCTGATAAAAGTGTCATGGATAACTCTACCTTCGGGGAGAGAGCGAATGAGGATGATAGTATGAAGTACGTGACAAAAAAGGCCGGTAGAAAAGACTTTAGCACATTGTTTGGGGGGTAACATGAAACTGTACGAACTTTACTGTAAACCAGATATCGATGGTAATAGCAGATCAATTTGGTCAATTCATGAGAATGAAACAAGTCTAGTTATATTAGCAACCTCTGATGAAACAAGGGCAAGGAGAATATCTAAAATCCTTAATCGCGGTGGGGGTTTTGGTGGTTGTACTCCTGCCTTTTTTGGTCAACTTAAGGATGTTTTGCCCAGTTATTAGTTTTCATAAATACATGTGTAAAGGAGTATTACACATGTCTACAGAAAAAAATGAACCAAAACATCATGATGAAAACGAAACGCATATTGATGTGCATGTTGATAGTAGGTTACAGGATGCGACAGTATCATTAAAGGCACTTGTTCCTTTGTTCGGTGTGCTACTGGGCATTATAGGCTTTGGTGCTGGATGGTTGTGGGATGGTATTGGTAAAAATCAAGACAATATCAAAGATGTTAACATCGCCATATCCAATCAGAGAGAGCGTATTGCCACTGAAAATACTCAGCTAAGAGTTGCAATCGAAAACGCAATTGCGTCAAGTAACGAATTCCACACTGAACAAAGGGTGCGTATTTGGAATAGGATCAACGAGAATGAGGCTACTGTAAACAAAATTGATACAAGACTTTCTCTAATTGAAGGTAGCATCACCAATATGAATGGGAATGTTGACCGTATTCTAGACTTACTACTTTTGGAAAAGAGAGCTGAAAGGAACAGAGATGTCAACCGTACTTCAGAAGATTAATAGGTGGCAAGTTATCGGTGGTGTTTTTGTGACAATTTTCAGTCTTTATGCCGGTGCTTCTGCGATTGGGCTTAATCTTCCAAGGCCAGCATGGATCAGTGAGGTTCATGCTGCTGAGAGGAAGCTTGACAGCGTTATGCTTCGAATGGAGCAGCTACAACTGGAAAGTTTGAGACGATCTTGGAATAATGTGGTATCCAGAATTGCTGAACTTGAGTCAAAGAATGTTGATGTACCCAACAAGTTACTTATAGAAGAACGTGATTTGTCTAACCAGATCGATGCACAGCGCAAGTATATAATAGAAATGCGTTCAAAGAACTAGATTATTATAAATACTCTTGCAGTAGTAAAGTCTACGGAAAACCTGCAAGGAGCAAAAATGACTGATACGTTCGATATTGACGATATATTCGATATTACTGATGAGGAACTTGATACATACGTCAATTTCCTTGATATCGATGCACTAGATGAAGAGATTCTAGCAGAAGATTTCTGCCCAGACATTGATGAGGAAATGCTTGAAGAGGCTTTGGCTATCTTTGAAGCACCTCTGAATCTTATGCAAAGAATGAAGCGTTCGCGCATGATGCGCCGTTTGGCACCAAGATTAAAGAGAGCAAAGAAGATCAAGGCGAAACTTATGGCTAAACCTGAACGGTTGGTTGTAAGAGCTGCTAAGGCTGCAAGAAATATCATCCGTAAACGTTCGGCAGGTAAAATGGGTGAGAACTATAAAAATCTTAGTCCGGCTCAGAAAATTTCAATTGATAAGATTGTTGAGCGTAAGAAGGGACAGATCGATAAAATGGCAAAAAGATTGATGCCAAAGGTTCGTAAGGCTGAAGTTGAGCGTCTTAAGAAGGCCAGATCATCGGTAAAGACTGAGAGTCACAATCCAGCCGATATTCTTTGGGAAGCATATGCAGACTTAGATATTTCTGGTATCGAAAAGAAGGCTGAGCGTTTTGATATTGCTTATGAAATCCTTGAGGACATCCTTTACGAAGGAATGAACGCTTGGTTGAATTCTGGTACAAAGTTAACACCTCAGCAATATGGTTATGCAAGTGTTAACAAGTACATTGCCGAAAAGGTTGAATCTGGTGGTGTTCGACACGACAGATACAAGAAGGTCATGTCTAATAAGAGTGATCAGGAACTTCATACACATGCTGCATCTACTAACAAGGTACATCAAAATCTAGCTAAGAATGAAATCCGTAAACGTGGTGTGTCGGAAGGTGCTTCTCTGAACTCAACTGAGGATAAGCAGAAGAGAGAGCGTGAGCAGCTTAAAGACAGACAAACACGTGAACGGATGCAAGCAAGAGCACGTGATATGCGTTCACGTGTTCATCGTGAAGAAACTGTTTATGAAACCAAAAAACCGAAAGATTCCGATCCTTGTTGGAATGAATATGAAATGGTTGGTCATAAGAAGAAGGATGGAAAAAAGGTTCCAAATTGTGTCCCAAAGGAAGATATCGTTCATGAAGCATCTGCACTGGATAGATTGAAGAAGTTTGACAAGTCTCGTGTCGCTGCTGGGCGTCCTGCATTCTTTGATGATAAGAAAAAAGACGACAAAAAGTCTGAAACTAAGAAAGAGGGATATGCACCAGTTGAGTGGGGGACACCTGATTCTGTTGAGAGATACACCAGAGAAACTCCGGGACAAAAAGACGTGACTGAAACACCCAAGAGATCATCGAACAAGATGGTCAAAGACCTTATGACAGCGAAGTATATGAAGAGACGGGTTGTTTCGAATAAGAAAAAGTATGATCGAAAAAAAGATAACAATAAAACCCAGTCCTAATTTGACATAAATAGTTGGGCAACTTTTGAGGATAAAATGACACTAGAATCAGCAATTCGTAAAATTCAATCTGCTAAGCAGGATGTCAATCAGCGTAAAACATCGTCTCTTGAGGAAGAGGTTCTTGATGAGAAGAAGCTTGATCCAGTTGGTAAGGAAGATGGTGATATTGACAACGATGGTGATGAAGATAAGTCAGACAAGTATCTGAAGAATCGTCGTAAGGTTGTTTCTAAAAAAGTCAAGAAGAAAAAGGACGACAAGGATAAGAAAGCCGGTTCTGATTCTGCTGATGATATCAATATTAATCCTAAAGAGGAAGAAGGTGATACAACTCGTGTCGCTGAAGAAACAGAACTGGATGAGCTTACTATGGCAAGGCTCAGAGGTAGGGTTAAGGGGAAAGTGATGTCCCCAGCGAAGAAGAAAGAACTTTTGCAGATCATTAAAGACAAGGGCTATAACGTAGCATCTCAAATGTTCAACATGTCGCCAAGAGAACTTCAGTCAATGGTTGAAGAAACTGATCTTGAAGAAGGTAAGTCAGGTAGTGGGTATGACCTATATCATAAAGATTTCTCAAGTGCTATGAAACACGCATACGATCATGCAGAGAAGAAGCATGGTATCAAAATTCACTCAAGTGAGATCGATAGAAAAGTCGCTACTGGTCCTAAGAAACCATCTGAGGGTAAGACCAATTCTTATCGCCTAAAGGGTGATAAGGGACACATTCAGGTGCAGGTATATAACAAGGGTGGTAAAACACCATATGAACTGAATATGTATAAAGAGGAAACAGAGATGGGTGATGCGACCAATCTAGATGAGGCAAATGTGATACATCAGGGGCGTAAATACAAAAACACTAAAGTGTTCACTTCTGATGATGCCGCAAACGATTTCATGAAAAAGAACAAAGGTTGGGGTGTCCTAACTGTTGATAAGAAAGGTGGTCAGGTAGTGGTTGCTAAGAACACCAATAAGGGAGAACCTGCTGGAACTCCCAAGGGCTTCACTAAAGAAGAAATCGACCTTGATGAGGCTTCACCAAACAAGGCAAAGTCAGATGTCATCGTCATGAAGAAGGGCAGTCCCCCAGTTGTGAAGAGTGTCGTTGGAGCTCGTGCTGTTCGGCAGGCTGAACGAGATGGGTACAGAATCTCATACGCAATCACTGCATCAGGGAGGAAGGAGACATCCACCATGGGTATCATGAAGGCAATTAAGAGCGGCGATAGAATCAACATCGGTGAGGCGCAGCGCGGTCGTCCCAAGAAAAATGCAGATGGTGAGGATGAGCAGGGTCGTGAGCACATTATCATGCAGCTTCGTAAAGCAGTCAGTCTTAGAGGGCAGCACAATGTCGAATTTGCAAATGGGGATAAGGTTAAGGTTCCTGCTTCCCATGCAATCAAAGCTCTTAACAAGCACAAAGAAGCTCGTGGAGCTGACAACAAGGATAAGCTTCAAGCGAAGTATGATCATTCACATGGGTCACTGATTGATTCTCTTAAGGAATCTGCGCGTGCTTCATTGAGGGATGTACAGAAGATGGATAGTGCTCATGCAGACTTTAAAAAACGTGAGAAGCAAGAAAACAGACGTAGAGCTGGTCTAGATGCCTCTAACAAAGCGGCTGGGGTCAACCTAACAAGAGAAGAAATAGAGAAGGACGAAACAATGAACGAAGCATCAATGGATGGCGAAAAGTCACAAGTGAAACAGGGAACTTCAGATGTGAATGTTCCTCATTCAAACAAGGATGCAAAGCGTCCGCAAGATAACCCAAAGGGCGAAAAAGAAATTGTCAAGCAGAGCAATTCTAAAGTTTCTGAATCTTGGCTGAATGCTATTCGAGAAGCTAATTCCCGTGGTCGTGTTGGTCGTACTGCTGGAGACATGTTTGCAACTCTTGATGAGCGTCATGGTCGTTCAGCTAAAAAGGCGGAATCACTTGACGAAGAGCGTAAGGCACAACACCAAGAATACCACAAGGGTGCTGTTAAACATGCTCAACGTCTGGTAAAACATCTGTCTGATATTGGTCCGAGCTATGATAGCAAGCATATGCACAGGCAGCTTCAGGATATGGCTGATGAAATGGAAAACCGCGTACATGATAAAAAAGCAGCTAAGAAGAGACAACAAGAAGATTACTAAGATTTATTCTTATAAATAGAAGTAACAATATTATGCCGAGTAGTCAAACGTTGACGAAAAGCGAAAAGGAGAAGAAATAAATGAGTAAATGGGGCTTCCGTAGAGAATCTACACAAAGTAATGCAGGTGCCAACACAGTTGCAGGTATGAAGGCTGGTTACCAACCTTTCTATAATGCTGATCAGATGGCTTCAAAGCGCAATGTTATTGTGACTAATAAGGGCTGGGTTCGGCGTGAAAATCGTGGAACTCGTACCATTGATGAAGTGCTTGTAGCAGCTAATCCGGGTGTGGCTGGAATGGGTTACAACTCAAACAATTACACTGGTAAGGCTGACATCTCTCAGATGTATGTCAAGCTAAACGCCAACGGCACTATTTCGGCTAACGTGGCAGCAAACCTTTATGTGGTTTTCAACACGCCTTTGACCTTCTCAGGTTCAGCGGCTAACAACCTTCAGATTACTGTTTCCAACACTGTTGGTGGTAACGCTGCTGTTGCGGTATTCAACTCAAATGTTGGTTCGGCTGGTATTAATGCGGCTGATTTTATTACCAATGCTAACAACACGCTGGTATTTAAGATGCCAGCTCTTCAGGGTGGTACTGGTTCGGCTGCTGCTACATATCGAGTAGGTGGTCAGGCAATTGCTCTCGCTTCTGGACAACCTTTGTACAATCCAGATAGAGGAACAACCCACACAGCAAATCTAGTCATCACTGGTGCGGTTGCAAACAACCTAACCAATGTTCATGGTGTTCGAATTGGGACATTTACGGTAACTCCGGGGGGTTAATAGATGGCTGACCAAAAAATCAGTCAGTTAACATCATTAACCACACCCGCTAGTGCGGACCTTTTGGTTATTATTGATGATGCAAATGGGACACCCACATCGAAAAGGATCACACTAAAGAACCTTTTCGGTGGGGTTCCTTCCAATACTGCTATTAGTGGGACAACCACACTGACAGGCAACACAACGTTAAATCACAGTAACACGGTGATTTCTTCAAATGTGAATTTTACTGGTTCGAAAGGACCAAAGATTAATTCAGGGTATGTGACTCTGGCAAATGCTACAACAGTGTCTTCTAACAATACGACTACTGTTCTTGGTTCTGGTGGGCTACAAGGTTCGTTTTTTTGGGATGAAAACTATCTATATGTTGCGGTGTCCAATACAGAAATCAAGAGAGTGGCTATTAGCGCATTTACTCCATAATCATGAAGCTTAGTGATAGTACGTTTGATTTGTATGCTGCGAAATATTATGACAATCCAAGCTGTACGGATGTCACCGAATTCGCAGATGATTTGAACCGGATAAAGTATATTAGACGATTGTTCAGTAAGTATAAGCTGAAGGGTGAGATTAAAGAGAGGTTGGTTATTAACCATCTTATCGTGCTCTACAATGTGTTTCCACAAAAACAGTGCACAGAGATGCTTATGCTGAAGTTAGGTGATTTTGATTACCTCCTTAAACCATTTCTTCTTTATCTTAGTCGATGGCCTACAACAATCGAATTAAACAATAACATCATTTATGGTTCAGATGTGCCTATGAGTGATGATATTGTAGAAAGATTGAGGAAGTTTGAATGTCATCGAGAGTAATAGACACTTTCATAGTATATCAGTTTGTTAAGAGGATTGCAACTCCTTTTAATGAGACTGATGCATTTGGATTGGGTCTTATTGATGCAGATGGAAAGCTTCTAAAAAAGGCTTCTACTAATGAAGAAAGAAAAGCCTATACTCTTTTTGATCGGTTAGTGTTTAACATCAAAAGAATTCTTCAAAAAGCGCGTCTTGATAACAAGTATGCGAGTATTGCTGGAGCAATGCTTCTTATGCGTGAAGATAGAGATATCGAACGCTTGGCTTATTATGATGATGATGAATTGATCGAAGAACTCATTGAGGAAATGGGTTCAAACTACTCTACAATTTCGATGTTGGTAGAAGACGCACCAACAATGTCTACCGGGGCAGCAGTAGCTGGCACAGGAGACGATGCCGCACACTGGAAATCACCTTCTTTAAAGATTGGTCCATACGGAGACAAGAAACGGAAGGGTAGATACATTAATGGGGTTGCGTATCTGAAAAGGTATGCAAAGGCTAAAAACAATGGGTAGAATCACAGAGAATTTTACGCTTGAGGAATTCACTCATAGCGATACAGCAGAAGAGAGAGGTATTGATAATACCCCATCTCCACTACAGGAAGACAATATCATTGCTCTTGCTGAAAATATTATGCAACCAATTCGCGATCACTTTGGGCGTTCCGTAAGAATTACATCTGGTCTTCGTGTACCCATGCTAAACGAAGCTGTTGGTGGAGCACGAACTTCACAACACACAAAAGGAGAGGCGGCTGATTTTTATGTAGAAGGCGTTGATCTTGAAGAAGTTTTTGATTGGATTATCGAAAACCTAGAATATGATCAAGTCATCTATGAGTTTGCGAGATGGATTCATGTTTCGTGGTCGAATGATACACAGAACCGTAGTGAAGCTCTTATTGCCGAAAAGATCAACGGCAAAACTAATTATAGGAGAGCATAATGTTTGGATTATCTTTTGTGAAAATTCTGCCAATTGTACTAAAGGCACTTCCAGTAATTCTTATTGGGCTTTTTGTGGCGTATTTATTCGTTCAGAATGGCAATCTCAAATCAACGGTTGCTGTCTTAGAAATAAATAACGAGAAGCTTACAGAATCGATTAGTAAACAACAAGATGTTATTGATCAACAAACAAGGGATATAGGAAACGTTATAGAAGCAAACCTTAAGCTTCAGAGAGTTAGAGATCAACAGGCAGAGGGTATTAACGAACTTCGTGATAAGTTTAACAAGGTTAATGCTGTTGGGAAAAGACGAGATATTGGGGAACTTGCAACCAACTCATCAAACTCTGTAAGAAGGATAATTAACATAGCATCCAAAAACGCTTTGCGTTGTTTGGAAATCTCAATGGGAGCAAAGCTGACTAATGCAGAAACATCAGCAACCAAAAAATCAGAAATCAACACTCTCTGTTTCGACATCGCTAATCCTAATTTTACTAGCTTCAATTAGTCTTGGGGCTTGTTCTTCGGTAGACGCAATTGATGTTAGAACTGTTGAGAGCGAACGAGTACAACTGAACATACCAAACACAGCCACTCCTAGATTGGGAGATGTTGAATTTGTTGTGATAACAAAAGATAATTTCGATGAGGTCTTTGCAGAATTCGGTGCGAACCAAAGTCCGGTCTTGTTTGCCCTAAGAGTAGAAGATTATGAGGCTCTTGCACTCAATCTAAAAAAGGTTCAGAGCTATATTGTTCTCCAGAATTCCATCCTAGAGCAGTATAGGGAGTACTACGAAGGCAACTCCAATGGACAGAGATAATTACGACAGACACACCTCAATAAGAAGCAATAGATATCGGCCTAAAGAGGAAGCTGATGTTAATAACGATGGTATCGTTAGCGACGATGAAGTTGATATTTTTGACAGAAAACAACTTGCTCAGCGTCATATGGCGTGGGTATCACTTGTCTCTATCATTATAATCGCAATCATGCTATTTGTCGTTGGTGTGTTCGGTTTTATCCCAGATGCAAGATTGGCTATTATACTTGGTGAAATCGGTATGGTGGTTATCGCGCTTTCCGGTATCGTTGGTGCGTATATGGGCTTTTCATCTTGGCTTGGCCGCAAATAATCCTTGACTAATTTAAGAAAATCGGTATAATGGGCCTGTGGTCCATTTGAAATATTGGAATCTTTTAATTGTTTAGGATTATAGAATGTCACTTTGGTTGGATATTAAATATGCTTCAATGCTCAGTAATAGTCTTGAACGATATACTGTAAAACAAAACAATCCATATCTATCTAGTTTTCGATGTCCTATTTGTGGTGATTCAAAAAAGAATAAGAGTAAGACAAGAGGTTTTCTGTATGTCAAACATCAGAAGCTTGTATTCAAATGTCATAATTGCTCTGAAGGTTTAGTCTTCAAGAATTTCCTTAAAACAGTGAATCCACAACTCCATCAACAGTATGTTTTGGAGACCTATAAAGATGGTAATTCGGATGAAGAAAAGGAAATGGTATTCGAACAACCAAAATTTGATATACCAGAAGATGAGAGACTCATTGATAAACTCATGGATCGGGTAAGTCGTCTAGACGATGATCATGTGGCAGTTAAATATTGCCGTTCCAGAATGATACCAGAAGATAAATTCAGACTACTCTACTATGTGGATGATGTGTCAAAGATTGGGCAGCTCCTTCCAAGATATGCCGATAGGATTGATACTCATGAAGCACGTCTTGCAATTCCGTGTTTTAGTCGTCAAGGGAAATTGATTGGTCTAACCTGTAGATCGTTCGACCCAAATCACCCTTTACGATATATGATTATCAAAGTTAACGATGAGCTACCTCTTACGTTTGGTCATGACAGACTCGATATGACGAAGACATCGTATTGGTTTGAGGGTCCATTGGATTCTCTGTTCTTTGAAAATGCTGCTGCTGTTGGTAATGCAAATCTCACACTGGCAGGAGAATATGTGTCTAAAGATAAGGCAGTTCTTGTGTTCGATAACCAACCAAGAAATAAGCAGGTGTGTCGAGAATACATCAAGGCTGCTAATCAGGGCTTCAGAGTTGTTGTCTGGCCAACACACATTACAGAAAAAGATGTGAATGAGATGATTCTTTCGGGTTATTCACAAGAAGAATTGCTAGAGACTATAAATACTAATACCTTCAAAGATGCCCGTTTGAGATTGGCAATCCAACAGTGGAGAAAATGTTAATGAGTGACAGTAATTATGTGCATATTGATGACAAGTATAAAGCAGCGATGCAGTATGTTTTGGACAATGGTGAATGGGTAGAGACAAGAACCGGGACGGAATGTCTTACAGTATTTGGTGGGGTGCAGATTGTCCATGATGTTGAGCATGAAGGTTTCCCGCTTATATCACTGAAGAAAACACCTATCAAGTTGGTTATGGGTGAGTTGTTATGGTTTCTATCTGGTAGTTCTGATAATGCTTCTTTGGCAAGGTTCAGTGAACAGAATGAGGCTGATACTATTTGGTACGAGAACATCAAAGCTAATGGTGGTCCGGGAAACCTTTATGGACATCAGTGGAGAAATTGGAACGATAGTGTTGATCAGATCAAGAATATTGTTGATCAATTGAAGAATTCTCGTTCGTCAAGACAGATTATGCTCACAAGTTTTAATCCAAGCGATACCCCAAACGCAGCTTTACCACCATGTCATGTTATGGTACACTTCAGGGTTCTAGATGGAAGATTAAACGCACATGTCTTCCAGAGAAGTTGTGACATGTTTCTTGGGGTTCCTTTCAATCTGGCTAGTTATGCTGCATTGATGAAAATCCTCTGTTTAGTCGTGGGTGATATCAAGGTCGGTAAACTTGTTTGGACTGGTAGCGATGTCCATATCTATAGCAACCATATGCGTGGTGTCCATGAGATGATGCGTAGGAAGTCTACAAAGAATTTCACAACTTTTGATATGCCAAAGCCAGAAAGTCAAAGACTACATGTTTCGTCTATAACTGATGAGATAGCCAATATTAAAGGGGTACAAGAAGCAAGGGGAGAACCTTTTGATGAGGCTGCTGCTTATTCTTTGGCTCGGGCACGTATCAAAAACCCACATATGCAAGTGCGCGATAACATAAGTGATATCAAAGAATTGAAATTTGATACATTCACAGCAAGCAATTTTGGGGTTAGGTATTATCACCCACTTCCTACAATCAAAGCACCAATGGCTGTATAAACCCTAACGATAATAAGAAAGAGATTTTCAAGATATGCAAGTACACGGAATTACAATAGACCCAAACAGGGATGTGCTGATTGGCCCATCTGGCAGAACACGATTAAAGGAATCGTATATGATGGATACAGAAATCTCTCCACAAGAGAGATTTGCGTTTGTGGCTAAGACATTTTCTTCGAATCCAGAACATGCACAGAGACTGTATGAGTATGCATCAAAGTTATGGTTATCATTCTCTACACCAATTCTGGCTTATGGTAGAACCGATAATGGATTGCCCATTTCTTGCTATCTAAATTATATTGATGACACGTCTTCAGGTCTTGTAGACACTTTGTCGGAGACCAATTGGCTATCAATGCTTGGTGGTGGTGTTGGTGTTGGTTTTGGAATACGATCAGCGGATGATAAGTCCACTGGTGTTCTCCCCCATTTGAAAATGTATGATGCGTCTTCTCTTGCATATCGTCAAGGCAAAACACGTAGAGGTTCTTACGCGGCATATCTTGACATTTCACACCCTGATATTACAATGTTCCTAGATATTAGAAAACCAACTGGTGATCCAAATCTTCGTTGTTTGAATATTCATCACGGTATCAATATAACTGATGATTTTATGGAAATTATCGAGCAGTGCATGATTGATCCTAATGCTGATGATTCATGGGAATTGGTTGATCCATTCAGTAAAGAAGTCCGTGAAGTGGTATCTGCTAAATTGCTTTGGCAGAAAATTCTTGAACTTCGTATGCAGACGGGAGAACCTTATCTACATTTTATTGATGAGTCGAATAGACAACTCCCAGAATACCTGAAGTCCCGTGGATTGAGAATCAATCAGTCCAATCTATGTTCGGAAATCATCCTACCAACATCAGCAGAACGTACAGC
>Ga0208770_1000855_pt1 | contig 17080 bp, 15 predicted proteins | sample AntAceMetag02UK9_FD_184771 | JGI IMG/M metagenome (GOLD analysis project Ga0208770, IMG submission 184771) | Saline lake microbial communities from Ace Lake, Antarctica - Antarctic Ace Lake Metagenome 02UK9 (SPAdes) (version 2) | ecosystem: Environmental > Aquatic > Non-marine Saline and... | reverse complement strand
TTTCGCTGGACAAAGCACACGCCTCGCTGCGCATGATTAAGTCTGCGGAAGAAATTGAGGCACTTCGACTCGGCGCTATGGCTAGCGACATTGGTGCCCGAGCATTGATCGATGCGTGTCGAGTCGGTGCAACAGACTGGGAGCTGCTTGCTGCTGCTAAAAATGCATACACCCGAGTTGGTGCGAGAGACCATATTTGCTATCTCACCGTTACGGATATGCACGCACCCGACCGCGACGTTCCTGGTCAATTTCCCGAAGGTCGCACTGTCACGGACACATCCGTGATTACCTTTGAACTCAGCGCTGCGGTTGCTCACGAGTATCCGGGACAGATTCTCCGCAGTGTCGTCATGTCCGAACCCACTGACACTTATGTTGAGCTTTCGCGAATCGCCGAGGACTGCAAGGCTAAAATCAAGGCTGCCATGCGCAGCGGGGTAACTACGACCGAACTCATCGCTATTTCCAACGTGATTGAGGACTCCGGTTTCACAACCACCGATGACCTCTTTCACGGATTTGGCATGGGCTACTTGGAACCGATCGCCACGTCGATCTCCCGAGTTCCCAATCACTCCCCCAATCTCAACCTTGCCGAGGGAATGGCGATTGTCGTACAGCCCAACGTAACTTTGCCAAATCACAGCGCAGGAGTTCAGAGTGGCGAATTGGTTGTTGTTGGGAAAAACGAAGTGATTGAGCTCCATGAACTTCCCACGGGATTGATCCGAATCCCATAACTCCACACGCCTTGGCACGACGGATTGCATTACCTATTTACCGATTGCTTTTCCGAGGTACATGGAAGCAACCTCAGGGTTGTCAGCAATACTTGCCGAATCCCCTGTGATCCGGACAGTCCCCTGCTCCATGACTACACCGTGAGTCGCTAGATGCATGCCCAGACGAACATTCTGTTCAATCAAAAGAACGGTTCGTCCCTCTGTCGACAAATTACGGATGACTGAAGCGACTTTGGCAACCGACTTGGGATCAAGGCCCAGCGAAGGTTCATCCATAAGTACCAATGAAGGATCCAGAATCAAAGCCCGGCTGATTTCCACCATGCGGCGTTGCCCGCCGGAAAGATTGCCAGCTTTGTCACCGGCACGTTCCTTAACAATTGGCATCATTTCCTCGACCATGCCAATACGCGACTTAAGGAGCGCACGCTCACGACGAATGGGATAACCGCCAAGCATTACATTCTCGCGGACGGTCATATCAGGGAACAAGGCTCCGCTTTGTGGTACTTGAGCGACACCCAGTTTGAGTATGTCAGCAGGTGACTTACCAACGAGTGAATCCTTACCCAGCTGGACATCGCCCGAAGACACTTTGAGTAATCCGCTAATGACGCGGAAAACAGTGCTCTTTCCGGCACCGTTGGGTCCGACAATGCAGGTGATAGTCCCTTTGTCGAGTTCAAGTGAGAACCCCTGCAGAACTAAGCCTCCGCCGTATCCGGCTTCAACCTTGTCAAGAACCAATGCACATTTAGACAATTGGCACCTCCAATAAATGATCTGGTCCCAGGTATGCCTCGATAACCAATGGGTCATTACGTATTTCTTCAGGAGTCCCGGATGTCAGGACTTGACCCGCTGCCAACACGTGAACCTGACTGCACAAACTCAGTACAAGTGGGATGTTGTGCTCAACGATTAAGACTGTTGTTCCGGCCTCATTGAGCCGGCGGATGACATTAGCCAATTTTTCAATAAGTGTCGGATTGATTCCGCTTGCAGGTTCGTCAAGCAAGATAATGCTTGGACGCAACATGAGTACTTGAGCAAGTTCCACAAGTTTTTGCTGACCGAAGCTAAGTGCCGCAGCGTTCTGCTTCTCAAATTCCTGCAGGCCCATAAAGCCCAGAATCTCCCGAGCGCGATCAACTTCATCTCCGGCGTAACGACCAGCCACCATCTGTTTGACTGAAGTTTTCTCCAATGGTGCAACGAGATTGTCAAGAACTGTCATTGACTTAAACAAACGAGTGATCTGAAATGTACGACCCAAACCCTCGTGAGCACGAGTCCACACTCGATCTTTTGTAATTTCAACACCGTCAAGTAAAACTTTGCCGGAGTTGGGACTAAAGGTCCCAGTCATGCAGTTAAACAGGGTTGTTTTCCCTGAGCCATTCGGACCAATCAGCCCAGTAATGGAGCCTCGCTCAATTCCCAAGCTAACTCCGTCAACAGCATGTACTCCGCCGAATGATTTCACCAGGTTTTGAACTTCTAAGATCATTTCACTTGAACCAACAGTGCCAAGTGAACGTGACTGAATCGCTCGTGTATCCACTTCTGTTCGCGACTTTGCAATCGAAGACTGATCAATGAACTTGACTGTTTGTGATTTCGAACGTCGTTTTCTAATTGCAGCACTGATGCTGGGTAAAAGCCCCGCGGGCAGAAACATGACAGTGAGAATCAGCACAATTCCCATAATGAGGACGCGTGCGCTCACCCCGCCCGCACTGACGGTGGCAAATTCATTTGCCAAGGCGATAATGAATCCGCCAATTACTGGTCCCCACAGTGTTCCCCGACCACCAATGAGTGCGGCAAGAACCAGGATCACACTGGTCAGGATTCCAAATGCGCCGAGTGGGTTTACAAATGACAAGTATTGCCCGTACAGGACTCCAGCAACTCCGAAGGGAATAGCACTCAGTGCATAGGCTGTAATTTTATAGAGTGTCGTATTGATACCAATCGATGCGGCCTTACCTTCGTCGTTGCGGATTGCCACAAGCCCTGCACCCAAGCGTGAATTCATCACAAACCACGCTAAAAGAATCGTCAGGATCAACACTGTGAAAAACAGGTAAAAATAGGGCAGGTTCCCAAGGTCTCGCGCCCAAGGAGGCGGCGGAATCACGATTCCGTCGGCGCCGCCGGTTATTGGCTTTGCCACTTGGGCGAGCAGCTGAAATGTCCACAGCACAGCGATCGTAATGATGACGAACGAGTGTGAACGAGTTCGCAGAACGATGGCGCCAACGCCGATAGCAACAATTGCCGTGGTTACCGCTCCGAGCGGCATAAGGTACATCGGTTCAATATCCCAAGCCTTGGAAAGGACAGCGCCCGTATACATGCCAATGCCTAAATAAACACCGTGGCCGAGCGATACATATCCCGCCAATCCGCTGATCAGGTTCCACCCAGATGCCATAATCGCAAGAAGCATGCACGCAATCAATACTGATTGCTCGTAAGAACTATCGGGCAGTATCAATGGAGCAAGTCCGAGTAATACAAGCAGAATAACCGGTACGTAGCCGCGTGGGTGTTTGAGTTTCTCCCTCATGCGACGTCCTCTCGAGTCTTGGACCCCATGATTCCGTTTGGTCGAAATACCAAAATGAGCAAAATCGTTCCGTAGAAGAACAGCGGCGCCCACTGAGGTACAAAGGTTGACGCGAAGCTCTCCATGGTTCCCAAGAGCAACGCGGCGATAACTGCGCCAGGGATGCTGCCGAAGCCTCCGAGCACAACGACACCGAGAAGTCGAGCAATCCACTCATAATGTGTGGCAGGGAAAATCGGATACATTATCGCCAGGAGTACGCCACCCACACCCGCTGTTGCGGCACCAATTGCGAAAGCAAAACCAGCTGCTTTCTTATGAGAGATTCCGATCAGCGCAGCACCGTCACGGTTTTGCGATGACGCGCGTAAAGCTCTACCTGCCCAGGAGAATCGCAAGTAAGCATAGATTCCGCCAAGAACCACAATGGCCAATACGCCCGAAATCAACTGGGGCATGGGCAACACGATGTCGCCAAGCTTTACAGATGAAGTGAAGTAGTCAGGGGTAACAGACTTGAACTTGTTACCAAATACGATATTGAGAATACCTTCCATGGTCAAAGCAACGCCGAACATAAGCAATACCGTCATGCCCGGCCCTTGCGGAACGACCCGCACAAGCATCCCTCGGTAAATGGCCCAGCCAATAGTCCCCATCAAGACGCCCATAACCGGGATGAGCAAGAGTGGCTCGATTCCGACCGTATCCCAGATCTGCCAGGTGAAGAGCGCACTGAAAACTAAGAAGGCTCCCTGTGCCACGTTGACTACGTCGAGTACACCAAAAATCAGGGTGACTCCAGACGCCAGTAGCGCGTAGATTCCCCCTAACAATATTCCGTAGGCAAGCACCTGCACTATCTGCACAACGACTCCTTTTTACTTTTTGGGAAATTTACTTCTCTGGGAAGGTTCAACATCCGATGTCGACTTGATAAAAATTAGGTGTGTTGGTGTGGGTGGGCCCCGCCTCGCACGAGTTGGCCCACCCACACCGGGTTCACACTGTTTAACTAATTACTTCCAAGCTGGCTTTGGCATCACCAGGTTTTCAGTTGTTGCGACACTTGCTGGGTACACAATCTCTACTGATCCACCTTGCCATTGAGCCAAGAGGAAATCGCCCTGAGGCCGACCGATTTCATCCCAAGAGAGCTCTCCCAAAATTGTCGAGACCGAATTGGCGTGTAGCCACTCTTGAATGGCTACGTTGTCCAAACTGCCAACGCCTTCGACGGCAGCGCCCAAAACTTCAGCCGCTGCATAAGCATCTGCTGCATCCTCGGCTGGAACACCTGCACCATTTTGTGCCTCATATGTCGCAAGGAATTTTGCGTTGCCCGGAGTATCTGCCTTTTCAGTCCACGAAACGGCGTAGAAGATACCTTCTTCATTTCCGGTACCGATTGCATCGGTGAACTGAGCGCCGTTGCTAGGAGCTGAGGTCTGGAACAAGATCTTCGGCGAGAAACCGACCTGAACCATACTCTTGACGAGGTTTACGCCATCTTCAAAGACCGCACCTTGAGCAACCAAATCTGGCTTTCCGTTAGCAATTGCGCTAGCGAAAGGCTGGAAGTTTGTGGTCTCGGGTGGGTAAATCTCCGAATACACGGTCTCAACGCCCATTGCTTCCAATTGAGCCTGCATCGACTCAATTACGGGAGCGGCGAAGGGATCGTCTTGGATGACGTAAGCCGCTGTCTTTGGCTTCTGATCGTCCGGTAAAGCCGCAATCATGTTGACAAATGGATTGGCCTGGTCAGGCGCCACTGCCTGCTGAGCAAAGAAGTAATACTTGAAGCCCTGCTCAAAGATCTTGGGTGAGCCACCAGCAGGTGCAATAAGCACCATCTCGTTATTTTCCGCAACAGCCGAGGCTGGGTAGTTCAACAACGATGAGAATGTTCCGAGAAGAAGATCGACCTTCTCCTGATTGATCAAGCGGTTGTAGTCGGTCACAACCTGCTCCTGGCTACTTGCATCGTCTAAGATCACGAGTTCGACTTGGCGGCCAAGTAGGCCTCCATTATTATTCACGTCCGACGCCCAAGCGTCGTAACCCTTTTTCGCCTCGCCACCCGGCTGTGAAAAATCACCGGTCAGTGGAAGTGAAATACCGATACGGATCGGCTCACCACTCCCTGTTTCAGAGGCTGATTCTGCAGCAGTTGAATCTCCTGAGGCAGCATCACCTCCGTCACTTGAACTACATGCAGTCGCCAGCAAGCCAGCCACTGCCAATGATGCGACGAGTGCGCTGAAGCGCCCTCTCCCACCGAATTTCTTTTGATTCATGCGTAACCTCCAGTTAGGCAATCGATTGCATGTCCAGAGGATGATGGACGTGAAGGGTAATGTCAATCACTTTTTCAAATTCGTTTCGAAATTGAGATCTATGAGGGGTAAGGTGTCCCCTAAAGCAAAAAATGTTTGCGCATCCTTGACTAAAATTACTGCTCACGATTGCAAGGAGTCTATTATGACCATTCAGAATCCACTCATTCGCATTGGCCAATTTAGTGAATCGGCTCACCTGGCCATTGCTCTCGCCCTAGACCTCGGCTCGAAATATGGCATCGAATGGACAACCCAGCGCGTCGCTTCCTCTCCAGGACAATTTGAATCATTGAGCAAAGGTGACATTGAACTCGCAATAACCAGCCCCGACAACGTGATCATGTATGCGACCACCGATGTCAATCCACTCAAATCACAACTTGACCTACAGCTTCTTCGTCCAATTGATCATGGCCTTGGGCTCGCGCTGTATACCAGCCAAGATCTTGATTCTGTTGTGGCCTTTGAAGGAGTTGTTCTCGGCGTGGACGTAATGAGCTCTGGTTTCGCCCTGCTATTACTCCAGATGCTCGAATCAATTGGCGTTGATCCAGCAAAGGTGAACTTCCAAGATATCGGAGCAACCCCCAAAAGACTTGTTGCCATTACTGAGGGGCAGGTCGTGGGCAGCATTCTTAACGCCGAAACAGCCGTAGCTGCGGAAGCCGCAGGTTTACGAAAGTGGGCCACTTCAACTGATATCAGCTCGAATTATTTGGGCACCGTATTGGCAAATATGAAAGGCTCGAGTAATAAATCAACTGGACCGTTCCTCGACATGTGGGAGGAAACAACCCAAGTGATTCTCACATCTGAGCCGAGTCGAGTTGTGGAATTACTTGAGGTTCACGCACCGAAACTAGCCAACGATCAATACGTAGGAATATTGCAATCAAAGAATTTTGGCGTGATCCCGGGCGACAAGGTATCGATCGATCAACTAAAAATTCTTGCTCGAATCCGAGCCAAGTCCTGTGCCTATACACCTTCAGAACGAAATCTCAAGAATCTAGCAACGCATGCCTAACTGGACGCATGAGCGGGTAATTGGGTTTTTACCTTTCGCAGTATTTGTTGCTACGTTCGACAGGTCCGTCGTGGCCCCGATGCTCGTTGGGATGGGCCAGGACTTTGGTGTCAATCTTGCAACCATCACGCTCTCAGCGAGCGCCTACTATCTGGCATACGGCTTAGCGCAACCGGTCTGGGGAATCATCTCCGATCGTTTAGGTCGTATTGCCACCCTTCGTATCGCGCTCGTACTTGCCGGAATCTTCGATTTGGTCAGCATCATTCCAATGGATATTGGTTACTTTATTTTCGCCCGTGCAGTTGCCGGTGCCATGATGGCAGGAGTGTTCCCCACAGCCGTGATCTACATTGGTGACACCATCAGTGATCGTCGTAAAAGACAACCTGCCATTGCCAATCTGCAGACGGGCGTCGCAATGGGACTCACTTTTGGCACCGTGCTTGGCGGTATCGGGATCGCCACAATTGGATGGCAAGCATTTTTTGTTGCAACGGCATTGGTCTGCTTCACCATTGCTTGGTACGTGCGGGCAATACCCAATCTCAAACCAAGCCCGGATCGGCTTCCGGTTGTAGCTTCATTTGTATCAGTCTTCAAAAACAAGTGGGCCATTTTACTCTTCGGGTTGGTATTCTTTGAGGCTGCTGTCCTACTTGGTGCATTTGCGCTCGTACCTGCAGCACTTGAAACACAAGGCAGTTCAGCAATCGTTGCCGGGCTAGTGACTGGCGCGTATGGCATTGCAGTTCTGGGCACTTCTATCGTGGTACGCAAGCGCGCTGAGCAAGTACCGCCGCATCATTTTTTGTTCTACGGGGGTAGTGCAGCCACTATAGGTTTTGTGTTGCTTGCATTTAGAGTAAGTGCACTAACAGTCTTCATATCGGTGATTTTCCAGGGAATGTCTTGGGTGCTCATGCACACAACCCTCCAAACGTGGGCAACATCAATCTCCCAGGAAGCCCGGGCAACCGCTGTTTCGCTTTTTGCTGGCTTCATGTTCCTAGGTAATGGCGCAGGCGCTTATGCGGCAAGCCGCCTTCTTGAATTTGATGGATCAGTTGTTCTATTTGGTGTCGCCGGTATTTTTATGGTGTTCCTAACAGCTGTTTCCGTGTACACGCAACGGCGGCACTTCCAATTACCCGACTCGATCGCCTAGGCTATGCATGTGTCAGCCACGCTGAAAGACATTGCCAAAAAAATCGGGGTGCATCCGGCAACTGTTTCGCGCGCGTTAAATCCCAAGACGTCGCACCTAGTCAATTCTGCGACGGTGATAAAAGTTCGTAAAGCAGCTGCTAGCTTGAATTACGTCCCAAATCCCATGGCCGCAGGATTGCGCACCTCACGTTCTCACACCATCGGCGTAGTTATCCCCGATCTCACGAATCCTCTTTTCCCAGGGATGGTGCGAGGAATTCAGGACACCTTGGCACGAGCCGGTTACACGCCACTACTTGTTAACACGGATAACGATCCTGAAATTGAATCCCAAATGATTGCCTCTCTCAGCGCTCGACGAGTCGATGGCTTCATTCTGGCGACCGCTCGACGCAAGCATCCGGAATTGGTGGAACTTGGCTCAAAGTTTCCTGTTGTTCTGATTAACCGCGTGTCCGAAAGCGTTCAATTGCCGAGCGTTGCAACCGACGAACAACACGGAATCCGATTAGCCGTTGAGCACCTATACGGACTTGGACATCGAAGTATTGCCCACGTGGCGGGCCCAAACTGGTCTTCAACTGGACATGAGCGATACCAAGCCTTCAACCGGGCAATGCGCGATCATGGACTCACTACAACGAAGAAATCAACCGCCGTTTCCTCGTGGAGCATTGACGCTGCGTTAGATACAGCCACACATCTGCTCAAAGTTGATCCAGAGATTACTGCCATTGTCGCGGGAAATGATCAACTGGCACTTGGTGCGATCGCAGCAATAAAGTCGTTGGGCCTTAAGTGCCCCAAAGACGTCAGTGTCGTGGGTTACAACGATATGCCCTTTATGGACATCACGGATCCTCCACTTACCACGGTCAGGGTCCCGCAGAAAGACATTGGCTCGGAAGCCGCTCGGCTGCTCCTATCCCTCCTTGTTGAAGAAGGATCCACTTCAGTGAAGCAAGTGCGGCTGACTCCGGAACTTATTGTTCGGCATTCCACCACCGCCCACAAAGGAAAATAGAATGCTGTCAACAGTCTTAGGTCAAGGGACCGCGAGACTTGAAGTAAGTGCTCTTGGGCTTGGATGCATGGGAATGACTTTTGCCTACGGCGCAAGCGATCCCGATCAAGTTCAGGAAACCTTAAATAGATCTTTTGAACTTGGAGTGAACTTTCTTGATTCGTCCGACTCTTACGGTCCGTATACAAATGAAGAGCTTCTCGCACCATTCGTGAATAAGCACCGGGACAAACTTGTGGTGGCGAGTAAATTCGGCCAACAATTTCACCCCGATGGTTCGCGAAGTATCAATGGTCGACCCGAATATGTTCGTGCTTCATGTGATGCCAGTCTCGGCAGGCTCAAAGTGGAATACATAGACCTCTACTACCAGCACCGGGTGGACCCGAGCACCCCCATTGAGGAGACCTGGGGAGCACTTTCCGAACTCGTGGCAGAAGGGAAAGTGCGTTTTTTAGGCTTAAGTGAGGCGTCTTCGGAGTCCATACGGCTGGCACACTCGATACATCCCGTCACCGCTTTACAAACTGAATGGTCACTTTGGACACGTGACGTAGAAAGTAATGGAATCCTGGCAACCACAGTGGAACTGGGAATTGGCTTTGTGCCCTATTCTCCGCTGGGCAGAGGCTTCCTCACCGGCAAATTCGCTTCCAATGATTCCATTCCAGCAGACGATGGACGAAAGACATGGCCGCGCTTTCAAGACGATGCTCTGGCCGCGAATTCTAATATTCTCAGTGCACTTCAATCAGTTGCTGATCGACTCGGAAATTCAACAGCACAGATCGCAATCGCTTGGCTCCTAGCGCAGGCAGGCAACATTGTTCCAATCCCGGGAGCGAGAAAAGTTAAGCACCTCGTAGACAATGTGGAAGCACTCGACGTGCACCTCAACGATCACGACTTGCAAGAGTTAGACCTCGCCGCACCCGTTGGGGCAACCGTGGGGCAGCGATACCCAGAACCCCAAATGAAAGCTATTCAGGCGTAACCGTCGCGCCGGTCTTTTTTGCTCGGATGGTATTCACACTGACTGCAGCAAATGCCAGCAGAACTCCGACAATGAGTGGCACATCCAAGTACCCGTTTACCGCGAGATCAAGGAGAAGCGATCCGACAAGTTGTCCTGCAATTGCCAACAGACTCAAACGTAGTACCCCAATTTTGCCAACCACCCATGAAGCGGTCGCAATAAAAATGACACCCACTACGCCACCCAGGTAAAGCCATAGTGGACCCGATGGCAGTGCACTTGGTTGCACGGTTCCAACCGCAACCATGATTCCAAACGCGAGTAATAGAACTGAAACACCGGTTACAAAATTCAGCCATGCTGCCACCATCGGCTCCCCGGCAGCAGCGCTGACTCGACCGTTAATTGCTTGTTGAATCGATACACCAATTCCAGCAACGAAACACAGAACCACAAGCCAAATCGGAATCTCAGTGCTGCTGAGTCGCCCCGAAACGGCCACAATCACCGCGCTGATTCCGATTAAGGCGGACAACACGCGCCACGCAGTTAGCGGTTGCCTGCCGTGCGGTCCAAGGCCAAGCCTGTCCACAATCAGAGCAGAAGCGCTCTGGCCCGAAACCAAAGCAACCGAAAACAACGCCACGCCGATTACCGGTACGGACAGACTCTGCGAAAGGACAAACAAGGCCCCAAAAAAGCCACCGAAGAGTTCCCAATGCCTAACCTGATGTCCACTAATGGCCAACCGTAATTTGGTAAAACCAAGACGCAACCTGGCACTAGACAAAACAACAATTGAAGTGATCAGTACCCCAACTGAAAAAGAAATCGTTGCAGCTTGTAGCCCAGATCCAACTACATCCGCTAACGAACCATTGGCCCTTGACTGAATCGCCGTCAGGGATCCAACAAAGAATGCCGCAAAGGTAGGGATTAAGGCAAGCTGCCATGAACCTGTTCGAGTATTAATGGAAGAAATGACGGGTTCCCGTGAAATACATGGTCACGCCGGCGCTTTGTGCTGCCGCGATCACTTCTTCGTCGCGAACTGAGCCGCCCGGTTGGATAACCGCGCTCACTCCCGCGTCTAGTAATACCTGTAGTCCGTCGGAAAAGGGGAAGAACGCATCAGATGCAGCGACCGAGTCAGCGGCTCGTTCTCCCGCACGACTTACGGCAAGGTGCGCGGAATCAACGCGATTTACCTGCCCCATACCGATTCCGACCGCACCAAGATTCTTCGCGAGCAGAATCGCATTTGACTTCACCGATCGACAGGCCCGCCAGGCAAACTCCAGGTCGCGCATGGTCGCAGCAGATCCTGGTCCACCACTCACAAGTGTCCAGTTCGACGGATTATCACCACTATCGTTCACTGTATCGACGCTTTGAACGAGGAGACCCCCAGAGATTGTGCGTGCTTCTACGCGCCGACCTGGATGGGGTGCCGGCGCAACCAGAATTCGCAGGTTGGCTTTCTCTTTGAGAACACTCAAAGCATCCGCGTCAAACTCAGGAGCAATTACGACTTCGGTGAACACCTTTGATAGTGACTCTGCCATTTCTTTGGTCACAACGCGATTCGCAGCTACTACTCCACCAAATGCTGAGACGGGATCTGTGGCGTGGGCTTTGAGGTAAGCCGCTTCAATATCAAGACCGGATGCAATCCCACATGGGTTAGCGTGCTTGATAATCGCAACGCACGGCTCCAAGAAATCGAATGCGGCGCGGCGAGCTGCGTCGGCGTCGATAAAGTTGTTGTAGGACATTGGTTTTCCGTGCAACTGCCGTGAGTTTGCAATTCCAACTTCATCACCTACCCCAATGTAAGAAGCAGCACTTTGGTGCGGGTTTTCGCCGTATCGGAGTACTTCATTTCGCGTCCATGCAGACCCCAGCCAACGCGGAAATTCACTCTCGTCCGGGGCAACTACATTCGACATCCAGGTTGCGACCGCAATGTCGTAGGTTGCTGAGTGCGAAAAAGCATGTGCCGACAACAAAGCACGCTGTTCAATTGTGGTGCCACCAGCGTTAAGCGCCATGTGAACTTCTTGGTAACTGTTGGGAGAAACAACTACCGCGACGTTGGCATAGTTCTTTGCCGAGGCCCGAATCATGGCTGGTCCACCAATATCGATCTGCTCGACACAGTCATCGATTTTAGCGCCGCTTGCAACAGTCTCATTGAAGGGATAAAGATTCACCACGACTAAATCGAATGCCTTGATTTCGAGCTCTTCTAATTGAGAAACATGATCGGGGTTACGGAGATCGGCAAGGAGTCCAGCATGGATACCGGGATGAAGAGTCTTTACTCGTCCATCGAGGCATTCGGGGAAATTTGTTACAGCGGGAACTGGAGTGACCGCAATACCGGCTGCTTCAATGGCGGCGGCGGTACTCCCGGTAGACACGATCTCAACACTATGTTGTGATAGCGCTCGCGCTAATTCCACGACACCGTTTTTGTCGTAGACAGAAATTAGCGCCCGTTTGATCGGCCGGATTGTCACTAAAACCCTTTCCCAAAACGCTCAGTTAGTAGTTGCTCAACACTTCGGGGAAGCAGGGTGCGTTCAACAGCCTTTATTCTTTCGTGCAGCTCTGCTTCCGTGTCACCCGGCAGCACTTTCACATGTTCCTGGGCAATTATTTTTCCCGTATCTACTCCATGGTCAATGAAATGGACCGTGCAACCGGTGAGCTTGGCACCCGCTTCGATTGCATCACGTACAGCATGTGCGCCCGGAAATTGAGGCAGTAGTGACGGATGTGAATTGACTATTTGGTTGGGAAACTTGTCAACAAATTCGGGATTAAGAATTCGCATGAAACCGGCTGCCACGATCAGATCGGGGCTCAATTCCATCACCTGCAGAAGCAATTCAATCTCCCACAACTCTCGTGAATCAAATTCAGTGAGGGAGACTTTGCGCACCGGGATTTTGCGACTCTGCGCAATCTTGACCGCGCGTGCATTCGGTTGATCGGTTACCAAGCCGACCACTCTGGTCCCTAACCCAGAATCCAGTAGTGCCTCAAAAAGAGATCCGGTGCCAGATGCCAAAACGACTATGCGGATCCTCACGCGACTGGATCTACTATTTCGCCTTGCAAGGTCCGGTAAACGTAACCGGTCACCAACGCCGCTAGTGGCAGAAATAGGAGAGTAGGGATTCCCCAGAATAAACCTGAAATCAAGTACGCGGCTCCGCTAAATAACAGAACCAAGCTCGAGAGGCGCCAATTAAGTCGGACCAAGCGCGTACTTGATTTCAATGCTTGAAATGGTGAGAGCCCACGATCCAAGGCAAAAAATGGCGCAAACTGAAAAAGTAAAACAGCAAATATTGCGGGGACAACGAATAGGAATAATCCGGCGAGAAATGTGACCATGATCAGTAGCACCGTTAAGGAAAATGCTCCAAAGTGAGGGCCGGTGAACGTGTCAGCGAAGCCAATTTTTCGGCCGAGTGTGACGTAGAGCGCGCCCCGAATAACGCATACTGTTGCCAAGAAAGATGCGACCACAAATACTAAGGCCAGGAGAATTATCAGCAGGAGTGATCCCATCTCAGATTCAAAACAATTTGCCATTGCGGCTGAGTCCAATGTTGAACCTGCACCGCCCTCTTGGATGCAGAGACTAAAAGTTTCGGTGAAAGGGTCCGCCGCAAATTGCTGACCAAATTGCAGGATCATGACTACAACGGCGAGGGCAACAAATGACAGGATATTTTTTGTAAAGGCTACGCGCGCCCATCCCACTGCCGCACCGAATCGAACCCCATTCGCGTCTGTAGTCATTGCTTCGTCAGCGATTCATCAATATTAACTTCTGGGACCACAGCAATTTTGGATCTTCGGCCTCGCGTAAATGTCTTAGCCGGTAGGACCGAAGTAGGTATGATGCCCACTGCCAACAAAATCCAGAGTAATGACGCAGATAGCACGGGGTCCGGTCCCAAGCCGACCAATCGAACATCACCTAAATTACCAAGGGATAACGATGCCAGGCCAAAGAAGATCACGGCCCCAACAAAAGCAATCGCAAAACCGATCACCAATCGAATCAGTGCACTTTCTTTGCGCAGACTCTTCGAGATGCCCACACCCCACAGCACACCAATCACGATTACCAGCATGGGCAGCAACCAAACCAACGCTCCTGCAGTTTCCGGGATCGCAACAAGTGGGGGGAATGGCGGAAGCTGGGTGGGGGCGGTAACCGGAATGAATGGGGAAACCATGACATCGGGTCCAATACTGAAACCTGCACCAACAACGTAAGCAGCACTCCACACCACAAGAACCGGCAGATAACCAAGCGTAAGGGCCAGGATTGCCAGAATGCCGCTCCAACCGGGATTTAATCTGACAAATAAATCCGCCGCGGAGCCAAAATTCACAAGCAGTCGTAGCGCCAGTAAAATCGCTGCTAATCCTAAAAGAGCCAAGACAACGCCCAGACCTCTTCGCGCAACAAAGACTGCAAGAGTCGGGATTCGCGTACCTAAGTGGGTGTGTGCACCGCTCAGAATCCCGATGGAAACGGCACTAACTCCCATGGTCGCTGACACGATCAATGCCCACCAGTCACCAAAGGAAACATTGATTGACGTGGTGAAGTGTGCCGCGGCAACGATGGCCCCCACATAAATCACAACAATGGTCGCACCGCCAATGGCATGCCAACGGGCTCCGTGAGTATTGCGAAGTGAAAACGTTCTGCCGGCGCGAAAGAGCAATGCCCACGGGATTAACGCCAGCCCCCATGGAATCAAAGTGATGGTGGCCAAACCTAACTTTGGCGGTACGCCATTAAGAGCTAACCAACCCCACGTGATCGCATCAAGATAGCCCTTCACACTTGCAGGACGATCACCACCAAAGACCAGAGTAGGCAATAATATCAGCGCGGTAACGGCAATGGTTACGAGAATTACGGACAAGGCATAAAGAATCGGCCACACAATTGAACTCACGGCAGCTGAATCGGCAAATCCACTCATCCGAGTCCTCGCGTCGCTCAATTGCAAACGAGAACGCGGTGCATTTTTATCCAATTGGTCGGCAGGCGTCGGCGTATCTGGCGGTGCCTGTTGACTCACAAGGACAATCTACCTTTTCACTAGCCACTTCTGCCCAAGACACAACCGGCTATCCATGAATAAGCAACCAAAGCGCCGCTACCGAACTAAGACCCAATGCGATTGCGTAGAATTTACGTTCATCGAGCCGTTTAAAGATAAATATTCCTACCAGCGTGCCCAATCCCAAAACAGGTAAAAACAGCAGATTCACCCTCAAGGTTTCCCAAGAGAGTAAGTCAAGTTGCACCACGATGGGGACTTTGATCAGATTCACTCCAAAAAAGAACCAGGCAGACGTACCCATAAATGTCAAGGTAGTTACCCGCATGTGTGCCAGGTAAAGGCTCATCGCGGTGCCACCAGCGTTTGCAGCCATTGAGGTCATGCCTGCTAACACACCAAAAAAACTGGCAAGCACCCGGCGTCTGGGTGTCTCACCCTCAGGCACCCGCACCACCACTTTTTTCGAGCGTCTCCGAATTTCCAAAATCACCGAAATCAGAATCAACAGGCCCAGCATTCGCGTCAGCATCCAGACTGGCATCACCGTGAACAGCACAGCAGTAATCAATATGCCAACAAGTACTCCTGGCATTAGCCTAAAAATTAGTGGCCAATTGGCATAGGTTCGATACCGGGTAAGCGCAACCAAATCTCCGACAATAAGGAGCGGTAACGCGAAACCACTAGCAACCGTCGGAGTCAAAGCCGCCGCCAAAAGTGGTCCGGCAATAACACCTGCCACCGGCATAGAGGTCTTCGAAATCCCATAAAGGAAAATAGCGAAACCCACCACCGTGAATGTCAGAATTGTCCAATCAGCGGTCACGAGCGTGGCGCTTGCACTCTGTCCCTAGGACCCTAGGACCCTAGGACAGAATCTTGCGCATCAGTTCAGCAGCCGCACTCGGGGTACGGCCCACTTTTACTCCGGCCGCTTCTAGCGCTTCGGCTTTTGCCGCCGCTGTGCCCGAGGAACCAGAGACTATTGCTCCAGCGTGACCCATTGTTTTACCCTCTGGTGCGGTGAAACCGGCAACGTAGCCAACTACCGGCTTGGTGACGTGTTCTTTGATGTAGGCGGCTGCGCGTTCTTCCGCGTCACCACCGATCTCACCGATCATAACAATCGCGTCGGTTTCGGGGTCATTTTGAAAGGCTTCGAGTGCGTCAATGTGAGTTGTCCCGATGATGGGGTCGCCACCAATTCCGACACAGGTTGAGAAACCGAAGTCGCGGAGCTCGTACATCATTTGATAGGTCAATGTGCCTGACTTTGAGACCAAACCGATTCGACCGGGCTTGGTAATATCAGCGGGAATGATTCCGGCATTGGACTTTCCAGGGCTAATGATTCCTGGGCAGTTTGGCCCGATAAGCCTGGTGGTTCCCGCGTTGACCGCATATTGGAAGAACTGCGCGGTGTCATGAATGGGAATACCTTCGGTGATCACGACACACAGAGGAATTTTTGCATCGATGGCTTCTTCAATTGCACCCTTAGCAAACTTAGGGGGCACGAAAACCACCGAGACGTTGGCGCCGGTTGCCGCCATGGCCGAAGCAACGTCGTTGAATACTGGAATCCCGTCAACGTCAGCTCCAGCTTTTCCAGGAGTAACGCCAGCAACAACCTTCGCGCCACTAGCGACCATGCGGCGAGTGTGTTTCGTGCCTTCTGATCCGGTCATTCCTTGAACAAGAATTTTGCTATCTTCATTGAGCCAAATTGCCATTGGATTACGCTCCCTTTCGAGCTGCTGCGAGTTCGGCTACCCGGCGCGCCGCCGCGTCCATGGTGTCTACCAGTTCAATAAATTTGTGATTCGCCTTGTTAAGAATTGCACGACCTTCAACCGCGTTGTTGCCGTCAATTCGAGCAACAATGGGCTTGGTGACACTGTCTCCAAGTTGATCAATTGCTTGCAAAATCCCGTTGGCTACGGCGTCACACGCCGTGATGCCGCCAAATATATTCACGAAGACTGCTTGGACTTCGGGGTCGTTGAGCACGATGTCCAGACCGTTGGCCATTACTTCGGCTGACGCGCCGCCACCAATGTCGAGGAAGTTCGCTGGCTTGATGTTCCCGAACTCTTCACCCGCGTATGCGACAAC
>Ga0208770_1000844_pt1 | contig 17264 bp, 17 predicted proteins | sample AntAceMetag02UK9_FD_184771 | JGI IMG/M metagenome (GOLD analysis project Ga0208770, IMG submission 184771) | Saline lake microbial communities from Ace Lake, Antarctica - Antarctic Ace Lake Metagenome 02UK9 (SPAdes) (version 2) | ecosystem: Environmental > Aquatic > Non-marine Saline and... | reverse complement strand
CGATGGTCGACGCCACCTTGGAATCCATGGCGAAGGCGCTCAAGCGCATCCAGCAGTCAGAGGGCCGCATGGTCACTTACCAGAGGCGGCTGTGATCAAAATACGCACGGCCACCGCTGAATGAACGCTAGCGCCCAGATGATCGAGGACGTTGCGGAGTTCACGCACGACCCTCTTGGCCACGCGCTCTACGTCTTCCCGTGGGGCGAGGGCGATCTGCTTGCTTCGCCTGACGGCCCGCGAGTGTGGCAGCAGGACATCCTGTCGACCATCGGTGATCACCTTCAGGACCCTGAGAAGCGCCACCAGCCTTGCATGATCGCGGTCACGTCTGGCCACGGCATCGGCAAGTCGGCTCTCGTTGGCATGGTCGTCAAGTGGGCGCTCGACACTCACCGGGATACTCGCGTCGTGGTCACGGCCAACACCGAGGACCAGCTGCGCGGCAAGACTTGGCCCGAGGTCTGCAAGTGGCAGAGGATGGCCATCACGAGGGACTGGTTCCACGTTGACGCATCGCTGATACACGCTGCGGACCCTGATCGAAAAGAGAGCTGGAACGCCAAACTCACGACTTGGAGCAAGGCCAACACCGAAGCCTTCGCCGGTCTGCACAACGCGGGCAAGCGCATCGTCCTGATCATGGATGAGGCCAGCGCGATCGACGACAAGGTATGGGAAGTCGCCGAGGGTGCGCTGACCGACGCTGACACTGAGATCATCTGGATGGTCTTCGGCAACCCGACGCGCCCGAACGGTCGGCTGCGCGAGTGTTTCCGCAAGCACCGCAAGATGTGGACGACCAGGCAGATCGACAGCCGCAAGGTCGAGGGTACCAACAAGAAGCTGTTCGCACGCTGGGCTGAGACCTACGGCGAGAACAGCGACTTCATGAAGGTCCGTTGCCGCGGTATCTTCCCGAGCATGGCAGCCAAGCAGTTCATCAACGAGAACGATGTCGAGGCCGCTTTCGGTCGGACACTACGCCCCGCAGCTTACGAGTTCGCGCCGAAGATTATTGGTCTCGATGGCAGCTGGGAAGGTGACGACGAGCTTGTCATCGGGATGCGCCAGGGGCTTGCGTACCAGACCCTCTGCGTGCTGCCGAAGAACGACAACGATGTCGAGGTGGCAAACATCCTGGCCAGGTTCTGCGCCGACCACAAGCCAGCAGCGGTCTTCATCGACGGCGGATACGGCACGGGCATCTACTCGGCTGGCAAGACGATGGGTTTCAGCAACTGGCAGCTGGTCTGGTTCAGCGGTGCGGCGAGCGACAGCAGCGCGTTGAACAAGCGGGCTGACATGGCGAAGAGTGTCCGCGACTGGCTGAAGGAGGGGGGCGCGATCCCTGAAGACGACGTATTGCGCGACGAGTTGAACGCGATGGAAACCGTGCCGCGCCTCGACAACAAGCTCCAGATCATCCCGAAGGACGCGATCAAGAAGATCATTGGGCGCTCACCGAACAGGGCTGACTGCCTGATGCTGACGTTCGGGGGCCACGTTCACATGCCCGACGAGTATGAGCGTGCGGCGGCAGTTCATCACAAGCGGTTGAGCGATCACGACCCGCTTGGCGACTTCTGACCGGTAAATGATCCGCCCCGCTCGCGGAATCAAATCCACGACCGGGGCGACTGCTTGCCTTCGCCTAGCTTGAGAACCAGGCGGAGACTTGCGCGCCGTCCCAGTTCAGCCCGTTGGTCCAGGCTGAAGGTATGCACCGACGCGGGTGAGTCAGCACGCTATGTCATGCGGGTGCGGTAGTCCAGACCCTCAATCTAGCATCCCGCCAGTGCTGATTCGAACCGCCACACCAGATGACGCTGAGGCCATCGCCCACCTGGGCATGAGCTTTATCGGACGATTGGCGACGCCAGTGCAGCACGACTTCGACGAGTTGGTCGAGGTAGCGCGTCGACTCACGCTCGATCCCAAGGCCGTTGTGTTCCTCGTGGACGACGACAGCCGGGCGGTTGGCATGATCATCGGCGTCGAGACCAGCCCATGGTTCAGCCCGCAAACACGCATGGCGGTCGAGCTGGCGTGGTGGGTTGACGAGACTCACCGAGGCCAGGGCATCCGGCTTGTCAAGAAGCTGGAGGCGTGGGCAAAGGAACGTGGCATCGACCGCGTGGCCATGTCCGCTATCGAGACCGTTGGCCGAGAAGCAACCGCTGGCCCGATCATCGAGAGGCTTGGTTACACCCTTGCCGAGCGTTCGTTCTTCAAGGGAATCTGACCATGGCATATCTAGCATCTACTTGGGCAGCGATTGCCACTATCACCGCCGCGACCGCAACGAGCACCGTCTCGGCAGTCGAAGGCAACAAGGCTGGCCGACGAGCGACCCGAAGCCGCAAGGACTCGAAGGAAGCCCAGACTGACGCCGAGGCGCGCCAAGCAAGCACGCAGCGCACCGAGCGCCAACGCATCGCCGAGACCCGCAAGAAGAAGCCAGACGCCTCGGCGCTGCTATCGGAACAGCAGGACTCAGCCGGTCTCGGCAGTACGATCTTGTCCGGCTCAGGTGGCGTCGCATCGAATCAGTTGCGCGTGGGCCGCAGCACCCTCCTGGGAGAGTAGCCGTGAGAAACACTGGTATCGCCCCGCCTGAGAAGATGGGGCAGAGCTACGTGCAGATGCTCGACGAGAGCTACGGCCACCTCGATCGTGAGTTCAGCACGCACAAGCCGCACTTGCAGGAGATCAGCCGCGTTCTCATGCCGCGCAACGGTCGGTTCCTCGCGTCTGACCGCAACAAGGGCCAGAAGGTCCACAACACGATCTACGACAACACTGGCCTGAAGGCAGTCAAGACCGCCCGCGCCGGGATGCTGGCCGGAGCGTCGTCACCAGCCCGTCCATGGTTCGCCCTGGAGACAGCCGACCCGTCGTTGAACAAGCGGCACGCGGTCGTCAAATACACCAGTGACGTGCGCAACATGATGATGCGCGTGATGGCCAGGACCAACACTTACGGCGCACTCGACTCGGCCTACGGCGAACTGCTGGTCTTCGGGACATCGGCCACGCTGGTGCGCCCCAACTTCGACAAGGTCTTCCACTGCTACCCCATTACGGCGGGTCAGTATCGGATCGCTTCAGGTGACCTTGGTACGGTCGACACCCTCTTTAGGGAGTTCGATATGACCGTATCCCAGATGGTCAAAGAGTTCGGCTTCAAGTCGCTCTCACCGCACGTCCAGGACCGCGCCGAGCACGGTGGCCTTCAGGACTGGATCACGGTTCGGCATGGCGTCGAGCCGCGCATCGATCGCGACCTGACCGCCGCCGACAACCGCAACATGCCGATCCGCTCCACCTACTGGGAGAAGGGGCAGAGCTACCGCGTTCAAGACGTGCTGAGCATCAGCGGATTCGAGATGTTCCCGGCGCTGGTTCCTCGATGGGACGTGAGCGGCGGAGATGTTTACGGAAACGGGCCGGGCGCTGAGGCCCTCGGAGACACTAAAAGCCTTCAGCATCAACAGATGCGCAAGGGGCAGGGCATCGACTACATGGTCAAGCCGCCCATACAGGTGCCCAACAGCATGAAGGGCAACGAGGTTGACATGCTGCCGGGCGGCATCAACTTCGTCGAGCCAGGGACGGGCCAGCAAGCGCAGATCCAGAGTGCTTGGAACGTCAATATCAACCTGAGCCACCTGCTCGAAGACATCCAGGACACGCGGGAGCGCATCCGCCAGTCGTTCTTCGCGGACTTGTTCTTGATGATCGCGCAGGCTGATCACCGGATGACTGCGTTCGAGGTCGCGCGCCGCCACGAGGAAAAGCTGCTGATGCTTGGCCCGGTGCTGGACCGCGTTCACAACGAGCTTCTGCGCCCGCTGGTCGATCTGGTCTTCCATCACATGGACAAGGCCGGTCTGCTGCCACCGCCGCCGCCCGAACTTGAAGGCAAGGAACTCGACATCCAATTCGTTTCGATGCTCGCCCAGGCTCAGAAGGCCGTGCAGACGCAGCAGAGTGACCGCTTGCACGTCAAGGTCGCCGAGTTGGCCGAGTTGAAGCCGAACGTGATCGACAAGTTCGACGCTGACTCTGCGCTTGACGACTACGGCAGGATGCTTGGCGTCGACCCTGGCATGATCGTCCCAACGGAGGACGTGCTAGAGATGCGCGCTGAGCGTGCTAATGCTGAAGCTGCCGCCGCGCAGTCCGAAGCCATGGCCGTGCAGGCTGGTAGCGCCAAGAGCTTGGCCGAGGCGCAGAGCATCGCGCAGATCAACAGTTCCGAAGTCACGCCAGGAATCTAGCCGTGACCAAGAGCCGCTTGAACCCGATCCTCATGGAAACGGGCAAGACTGACAGCCAGCTTCGGCTGTTCTTGCAGCGACTCGGCTTCGTGCTGGCTGATGACTCGCCGACCCTCACCGCGATCGTGGTTGAGGGTGTCAGCGCATCCAGTGGCGTCGTCGCGCTCCCGCTGGCCATCGGTGGCGGCAGTGCACTTGCCATCGGCAGCGTGGGCGTGCCGGTGTCAGACACCATGGTGACCGCGTGCCTTTCGGTTGCTTGGCTCTCGGACAATGCTCCGGGGGACTGGACGCTGCGGTTGCTCAAGAGAACACCGACTTCGGACTTCACCGAGGTCGCCACATTCACCGCATCGACTTCGTAGAGGTATCGAGATATGGCCGCAGGCGCATGGACTTTCACAAATGCAGGGCGCACGTCGCTCCTGAACGGGGATTTCGACCTCGACACCGACTCGTTTCGGATCGCGCTATTCCTCAGCACTAGCGACCTTGGCGCGGCATCGACTGCCTACTCCTCAGTGAGCAACGAGGTCGCAACGGACTACGGCTACACTCAGAACGACAAGGCTGTGACGCTGGCACTGAGCGGCACGACCACGGTGACTGTTGATGAATCCACCAACCCGTCCTGGACTGCGTCGGGTGGCGACATCGTTGCCCGGTTCGCGGCGATCTACAAGGTCAGCGGGAACGTGCTCTGCTACTGCTTGCTGGATAGCTCCCCCGCAGACGTGACCGCCGCAAATGGCAGCACACTGACGATCACGCAACACGCCTCCGGGCTGTTCTCCCTGGCATAACCCGTGGTTGAGCTGACCCCGGAACCAAGAGGCCTGAACCTCACGACCTACGCCTCGACGGTCACGTCAGCCGCGAGCGGGAACGTCAACCTGATACCTGGGGCCGAGAGCCTCGGGCTGTCGATGTTCACCGCAACGGTCACGGCGGCCACCAACATCGAGGTCACGCCGTCCACCGGGGCCGTGGCGTTGACCGGCTACCCGCCAGGCGTCGTCTCGGGCACTCCAAAGGCCACCGTCACGGCTGGCAAGTGGAGTTCGGAGGTCGCCTTCGCTCAGGGTGACGAGTGGATTGTCGTCTTCGATGGTCCCGCCGCCAACGCACCGGCTGCCCGCGTAGAAATCACCTTCCGTCACATCTAATGCCACCCCCCAAGGAACCCGTCGTCATCTCCCAGGCATCAGCCATCTCTGTTGGCCTCGTTCGCATCCTGCTCGTGATGATTATCGGGGGCACCATCTTCATCGCCAACCTCAGTTCCAACGTGAGCTACGTCGGCGAGCTGATGCTTGAGGTCAAGATCGCAGTCGAGCGCAATACCGCAACCATGGTCGAGACCAGTCAGCGCGTGGCGGTCTATGAGGCCGAGATACGCGCGCTGCGTGAGCGGCTTGCCCGCTTGGAGAAATAATGATGATCAACGCCCGAAACACTCCTTGGCTGCTTGTCGGCTGCGCTGTCGCTGCCGTGATCCTGCTGCCCGGCTGCTCAATGCTTGAGCAACTCACGATCGACGGCGAGGTAGCTGACCAACTGCTCGCGAATGACGTGATCACGCAGGCGCAGCACACCGCACTGACCGGCGCAGGATGGAAGCCGCTGGTCTACGGTTTGATCAACACGGTATCGACGCTGGTGATCGGTTTCCCGCTGCTAGCCAAGTGGCGAGGCCCTGCGACGAAGGTCGAAAACGTGGCCAAGAAGAAGGCAGCCAAGGCCAAGCCAGCCGACATCGTGCCGCCTCCAGTCGCCTAGTGACGGGTGCGGTAGCGATTCTGGCAGCGTTAGTTTCCCGCCAATCGTGAGCCTTCCCCAGACCGACCCGATCGAAGCCGCCCTTCGCGAAGCCGAGCTTGCTGCAGAAATGGAGCAGGACCAGGCCAACGACAAGACGAACGCGATCGACGACTGGAGATGGCTCATGTCGCACGAGAGGGGCCGCCGCATTGTGCGCGCTCTGATCGCGAAGGCTCCGCCAGCATCGGCGTTCACGAGCAACTTCGGCCACATGTCGTGGCAGAACAGCCGTGCCGCATTTGTCTACGAGTACGTGATCAAGCCGATGCGTGCTGCCTCGCTCGAACTGTTCCACCACATGGAGCTAGAAGCAGATGGCAGTTGAGAAGACATCAGAACCCGACAATTCCAATCAGGGCAACGAGTCGCAACAAGGTGATCAGCAAGCTGCTGGTCAGGTCTCAGAACAGCAAGTCAGCGAAGAAGGTCTCACGACCACCCAGGTAATCGAACAGCGGGAAGCACAGCGCGCAGCCGGTAAGGCTGAAGGCGAGGGCGATCCGAAGCCAGACAATGGCAAGCCAGCGGAGAAGTCCGAGGGCGAAGGCGATGCTGAAGGTGAGAGTGAAGGCAGCGAGGAAACGGGTGCTCCCGAGACCTATGGGGATTTTGAGACGCCGGACAACGGTGTTGGTCTCACAGGCTCGATGATCGATGGCATCTGTGAAGTCGCCAAGGATCTGGACCTCTCGAAAGAGAAGGCACAGAAGCTCGTCAGTGCCGTGGCTGTTAGCCAACGGAATCAGATGGTCGAGCTACGAACCGAGTGGCAGACAGCCGCTCTCAAGGACCCGGAAATCGGCGGATCGAAGCACAAGGAAGCCCTTGGCTATGCGAAGGCCGCGATGACCAAGTTCGGTTCGGACGAGTTCAACGCGCTGTTGGGAGACACGAGTGCAGGCATCGGTGACATGCCGGAAGTGATCCGCTTCCTGTCCCGAGTCGGCAAATCGATTAGCGACGACAAGCTGCACACAGGCGCACCTCAACAGGCGCGTCGCAGCGAAAGCAAGTCGAGCGACGCAGCTGTGTTGTTCGACAAGTCCCTTAGTTAGAGGAAATCAAGATGGCAGCAATTGCAGATGGCAACTTAACGCTCGTCGACTGGACGAAGCTCCACAACCCCGATGGCAAACCCGCGAAGGTCGCGAAGATGCTGTCGAAGACTGATCAGATTCTCGACGACGTGGTTCACGTTGAAGCGAACGGCACGACACACCACGTCACGACCGTCGAAACGAAGCTGCCTGAAGTCTACTGGCGTCAATTCAACCAGGGCATCCCGGACAGCAAGGGAACGCACGCCCAGGTCGAAGAGGGCATTGGCATGATGGAGACGCGGTCTCGCGTCGACAAGCGCCTGGTCCGAATCGGTGGCAACAAGGAAGCCCTCATGATGCGCGCGGCGCAACAGAAGGTCTCCGCGATGCGCAACGAGATGGCTTCGACTCTGTTCTATGGCAACTCGGCTGCGACCGCTGCCAAGTTCATGGGCTTCGCACCTCGTTACAGCAGCCTCAGCGCGGGCAACGCGGCCAACATCATTGACGCGGGCGGCACCAGCTCCGACAACACCTCGATCTGGCTGGTGGCCTGGGGCGACGACAGCGTGTTCTGCACCTTCCCGAAGGGCAGCGTCGCTGGCTTGGAGATGGAAGACCTCGGCGAAGTCGCGGTTGATGTCTACAACGCAGCTGGCACCGCTACCACGGGCAGAATGCAAGCCTACGAACAGGTTTGGAACTGGGATGCGGGCCTTGTGGTCGCCGACTGGCGTCAGGTCGCACGCATCTGCAACATCGATGTCTCGGACCTCGTTGGCCTCACGGGCAAGCAGACCCCGATCGGGGCCACTTCCTACACGACGATCTTGAAGAAGATGCTCACGGCTTACTACCGCATCGAAAACAAGGACGGCGTCCGCTTGGCGTTCTACATGAACAAGACCGCGCACGAAGGTCTGTCATCGATCGCGATGGAAAAGAGCACCAGTGTTCTTCGCATCGAGGAAGGCTTCAGCCAGTTTGGCACCCCGCGCACGTTCACCACGTTCATGGGCATCCCGATTCGCGAGTGCGATTCGATCATCAACGCCGAAGAGCGCATCACCGCCTAATCGGAGGACTTGACCATGGCACTAACAGATTTGAATGCGCGGCTTGACGCCACGCTGTCGCTGATCGCGACCGATGGGACGACGGAAGCTGCCGACGTTTATGACGCCGGTCAGCTGAAAGCCTCTCTCGGCATCGGGTCAAAGCTCTACGCCAGAATGGGCGTAACGATTCAGGGCGCGGGTGCTGGCACGGTCCAGTTCCAGGTGTTCAGCTGCGACGCCGCCGACTTCGGTGGCAAGGTGGTCCTGAACAGTTCCCGCATCTACGACACCAACACCGAGTTGCTGGTTTCTTCGATGGGCACGGGCATTACCAAGGGCACGGTGATCTTCTTGGAGATCCCTGCGATCCCTCGGAACCTGGTTCCTGACGCCAACAAGTTCATTGGTGTGCAGGCCGTCATGGTCGGCGCAACTTCGGCTGGCTCCGTGACAGTCGACATCGTCAACGGCATCGATTCCATCGACACGTTCTACGACGCAGTCTAACCCGGAGGCCCCCAATGATCAGCGATATCAACCTACAGGTTTCCGACAACCAGGACCTCCACACCGCTTCGGGGGCTATCCCTGCGACTAACCTAATCTACCTCGAAACCGCTTCGGACGTTGCACAAGGCAACGCGCTGCGGTTCGACGTTCAGATCACCGAGGCATTTGTAGGCGGAACAAGCCTCATAATTGCCCTCGGCATCGTCAACCCGGCTGATGCCTTTGTCGGGAGTGTTAGCGGTAGTTCTCTCAAATACCTAATCCAGACGACCCCTATTCTGGCCGCAGATTTGAAGATCGACCGGCACATCCAAATCGGGCTTCCTCCGATGAGTGCCGCTTACGATGAAGGTCACGGTGACAGCGAGTCGTTCGTGACCGTGAACGGCCTCGTCGGCTACAGTAAGATCCCGGCAGGTAGTGGCCTGAGTGTCATCTACGTCACTGCTGGCAACTTCACAGCGGGCCGCGTAACCACCAAGCTAATCACTGGCGGCATGGCGACGGCACCGTTCCTCTACCGAGGCGAGACGAACTAGTTATGAGCGAAAAAACGAAGCCTTCCCCAGTCGCCGAAAAGCCAAAGAGCCGCAAGGTTCGGGCAATTGCCCCCTGTTACTTGGATCACATCCTTCGCAAGAAGGGCGAGCGGTTCCAGTATGCGGGCGGTCCTTGCAAGGCCATTGTCGACTGCTCGGAGGACGACGATCAGCTTCTGGCTGAAGAGGCGAGTTTTGAGAAGCTGACGCTAAAGAACCCGCCCGGCACAAGCAAAGCGGCGAAGGTCGCCGTTGGAGAGCCGCTCGAAGTTCCTGCTGGCTAACGCGAGCACTGTTCCGGCAGGTTAGAGACGAGGGTTCGCGCCGTTTCGGATTCGTCCGTTGCGGCGCGTTTTTCATATTGGAGATGACGAAGTGACAACGACTGTACTACCAAAGCGGCGCGTGGTGTTGGAGATGGGACAGAGCATTGCGACCCCTCTTGGCGATCTAAAGAGCTGGGAGGATAAGCACCCCTACCTTGCGATCAGGTCAGCCAAGGCAGTCAGCGGCTTCGTCCCTCCATACGGACAGGGCAGCTACAACGAGCTGTTCACCGTGCCGGGCGTGTTCCCTGGTGGCCCGACTGTTGACCAGCTTGGTACGGTCGTCAACGGCCAGTATCAGGTGTCGAACCTGGCTGGCGTTGCGGTCGAGTCGATTCGCTTCCTGACGTTCTACAACCCGAGCGCGTATTTCCGCACGTCCGACGTGGCAGCGACAGACTTCCCAGGGCGCGCGGTCTTGGATCTCGTCAGCGACCCCACGCCGTCACGGTTCAAGACGAACCACATGACGCAGGCGGCGACGTTCCGCTACCCGATCACCGATGTCTCCGGCGACACGTTCACGTCATCGAGCGTTGTCGACGGATCGACGAGCAACACCGACCTTGACGGGGCGCTGATCAACTTCCGGTCGAACGGCGATGAGCCGACGACTCCGCTGTCAGTCGAGCGCGTCTACCAGATCGCGACGACGCCATCCGCTACGACGTTCACGGTCAAGCCTTGGCCTGAGATCATCAACGACACCACTACTGCGGCTGTAACGGTGACGGTGCCCATCTCGGCAGCGGTGCAGATCGACGTGGTCGCTGCGGCCAAGACGTTCACGAGAGCATCGGGAGACTTCACCGATGACGGGTTCGTTGCTGGCCAGACGATCCTGACCTCTGGGTACGTTACATCGAGCGGCACCAACAATCAGACCAAGATCATCGCATCCGTCACGCCCCTTGTGATCACGGTCACTGACGCGACTGGATTGGTCGACGAGACAGGCAACGGCGACGAGATCATCCGCCAGCAGTTGCAGCTGATGGTCTACAGGGCGGAGCTTGGCACGGTCATCCGCCAGCGCACTCAGACGGAACACACCGCAGCGATGGGCGCACCCGGCGACTTGTCTGACGGCAAGCTCGTGGTCAGCGTTCACCCGCCGTTCCTGCCGCGACCGGAGAAAGGCGAAACGATAACCTACCCGATCAAGCTGGGCGACAACGTCGGCTTCTATGGCGGCTTGGCATACGCGCACTCGAAGGCTGGACCGATGCTGTTGCGCACGCGCTTCGGTGGTCTTGTCGACTCAGGGACTACTGCGGTCTACAAGACAGCGAAGGTCCGCACGTTGATGCAAGGATCGACAGCCACGGTTCGCCCGCCTGTCCGAATCACTTCGCCGAGCCTTCCGATCCGCGAGGGCAACATGCTGTCGTTCCGCAAGACCTCGATCGTCGGCGTTGCTGACGGTTCGACCAAGATCACGACCGCTGTCGTCCCGCCGCAGCAGGTTGGCGACACCGTGACGTTCACCGGATCGGGCGCGGGTCTGACTGACGGAACCCGCTACTGGATTGGCAAGACTGTCGCCGATGGCATCTACGTTTCGTCGACCAAGGCTCTGGCATTGGCTGGCACGTTCTTGTCACCCGGTGCTGTCTCCATGTTGGTCGACACGATCCTGCCTGAAGGCGTGGACTTCGGCGTGGTCTACTACTGCTCGGCCAAGGCGTCAGCGGAGGAACCAGCGGTTGGCCGCACGATCGGATTCAAGACCGACAGCGGTGCGACTGACTTCACTTCGTCGTTCTTTGACCACGAGATGGGCCACGACGAAAAGGTTGTGGTCTGGGGCGGCACGATGCCACCCGAGTTGACTCTCGGACGCACCTACTACGTCCGGCACGTTGCTGGCCAAACTCGCAAGCTGCAGCTGTCGGAGTCGCGCGGCGGGGCGGTCATCACCTACACGCACAGCGCATCGATCAACGTGATCCTTGAGCGCATCGAGGACCCCACCAGCTTCTACATCTCGAAGCGACCGGGAGGCGAACTGCTGACATGCGACACAGATGGCCAAGACGCCTTCTCTGTGGACATACAGCGCCGCGAATCGTTCGCAGGGACGTTCACCGGCTTGCAAGCACGTTGTGTCTCTGGAGCCAACGTGGGGGCCACGGTGATGCTCACCCATGTCGGCTGGCAAAGCTGGAACTCCATCTCGACGGACATTCAGTCTCAGTCGTTCGTCTTTCAGAAGACCGAGTGGCCGAACACGCCGTTACCTGGTGACGAGATCGTCATTGAGCCGCCGCCGGTTGATGGAAAGCCGGTACCGTTCCGAAAATGGGCCAAGTTCCTGCCGTGGTCACCACTGGAGGGCCGAGGGCAAGGCGCTGGCACGACCAAGGTCGGAACCATGGCATCGTCTGCGGTGTCTGCGAACTCCAACGGCGACTACGGCGTCGGGGCCACGACCAACGCGCAGCTTGGCGAGGTGATCAAGTTCTACTCGCCTGGCGAGTGGTTGCCGAACAAGCTCGTGCAGGGTCGCACCTACTACGTGACTGCGGCAGCAGGCGGCACGGTGTTCTTCAGCGAGACCTACGACGGCCCCGCATATCAGCCGCCGAGCTTGGCGGTCGCCTCGAAGTCATCCAACCAGCTGTCGTTTGCGACGGCGCACGGCCTCAACCCGAACGAGCCGGTCAAGTTCATCGGCGCTGCGTCGTCGAACATGCCGAGCCAGTTATTCGCTCAGGGCACGTTCTACGTCAAGTGGGTCGATGCGGACACGATCGAGCTGCTCGACTTCCCTGACGGCACTGTGGTCGCGCTGACGGACCCGACAGGCACGCTGGACATGGACCTTTACTGGCCCGGCAGTAGCTCGACGGTCTACACAGACCGCTGCTTGCATGAGGGCAAGAGGAACCCGCATCCTCCTGGCTTCAGCTACCCGAACCAGCACAGCTTGCCCGAGAAGTATCAGCCGCACTCAGGGCCTGCGCTGGGTCACTCTAACGGTGTGTCTGCGGTCGCGACGATCGCGGTCAACATGCAGCATCACTTCGGCGAGCCGATCTACGTGGTCAACTGCGCGTTCGGCGGCACATCGCTCGGCCACAAGGAGCTGGTCCCCGGCTACTACTTTCAGGGTAGTGCTGTAGGTGTCCCTGACATCCCAGGGTTCGGATGGTCTGACCCGAAGCAGCAGCTTAGTTGGGACCCCGCCGACCAGAACGGTTGTTTCGCGCGCCTGCTCGACGTTCTCGATGCCATCGTGATCGCTGACAAAGAAGAGTCCGTGCAGTCGGTGATCGAACTGGCTTGGATGAACCAAGGCGAGGAGGACCAGTCTCACGAGAAGTTAGCCAACCGCTACGACATCAACATCCGCAAGTTCAAGGACGCCGTCCGCAAGGCGATCTTCGATCGTGGCCTGATTGATCACGCTCCTGAGAAGCTGGTGTTCGTTCACGCCGTGCCGCGACGCGACTTCGGCACCTACGCCGCTCTCGTCGAAGCCGCTGTGAAGGAAGTCCACGGCAGCGACCTCTACGCGCGCGTGCCACCGAGTGCTAGCAGCGACTTCGACTCAAAGAATGCTGCGAACCCATACGATACGGACACTGTTCACTTGCCCGGAAGCTCACTTGATGCTATGGGCGAAGAAGTGTTCGACGAGTGGCTTGACGCACGTCACACCGGCACCGCCGAGATCGAGATATGCAACGCTGCGATGGCGCACATCGGCGAGAAGGCTGGGATCACAAGCATCGACCCGCCTGACGACACCGTGCAGGCCAAGATCTGCGCTCAGTTCTACCCGTTGGCCATCGCGACGATGCTCGAAGAACACCTCTGGGACTTCGCCAAGAAGCGGGTCACGTTGGTGCAGCGGGCGACGAACGACCGGACTGACTGGAACTATGCCTACGACTACCCGGAGAACGTTGCAGGCACGCCGTTCATCCTTCCGGCTGGTGCAACGGACGACATGATCGGCAACGGGGGCGTCAAGATCGGCGTCCCGTTCGACACATCGATCGATGGCAACGGCAAGCGCGTGCTGCTGTGCAACATCGACGCGGCTGAGGCTGTCGTGAACGCGCACACCACCGACACTCGCAAGTTCTCTGCGCTGTTCAAGCGTGCGGCGAGCTACGAGCTGGCGTCGCTGGCGGCTGGTCCGATCATCAAGGGCGATAAGGGTTCGCAGAAGGCGATGCAGCTTTCGCAGGCCGCGCGCTTCTGGGGCGGACTGGCGAAGAGTCACGACAGTGAACAGCGACGCGACCGCCACGACATCCAAGGCGAATACATCCCGGCCAACCTGCGAGACCGATAGTCGATGACAAGCATCCGCACCAACCAGTTCTCGTTCGTCGGGGGCATCATCAGCCCCGAGATGTTCGGTCGCCTCGACTCGCGCATTTACGCGAACGCGGTGGCCGAGCAGGTCAACTTCATCACGAAGCCACAAGGCCCGGCGTTCTTCCGCCCTGGCTTCGGCTATGTCAACAAGACGTTCGACCAGGCCAACGGCGACGTGGCCTTGATCCCGTTCGTCTACAGCGACGAGCAGAGCCTTGTTGTTGAGGTTGGCGAGAAGAACGGGACTGTTGGCGGCAAGGGCTACCTGCGGATGCACACCAATGGCGGAACGCTGCTCTGGGGCATCGTCAATGATGTCGGCGAACAGGCTGACCAGGTCGACGCGACAGCGAACACCATCACGTTCGCAGCCCACCACGGTTTGGTGAGCAACCAACTCGGTCGGTTCATGTCGACGGGCACGATGCCGACCGGTATCACCAGGGCCGAGACCTACAAGGTGATCTTGGTCGACGCTCAGACGATCTCGCTCGAAGTTCTGTCTGGTGGCAGCTACGTGGCGCAAGCGATCTCAGCGGCCAACGTCGGCTACCTGCGCTTCATCGCTGACGGCCAGCTACCGCCTGGGCACGTCACCCCGCAAAGCCTCGACGGCACGACCGCTGGCCAGCTTTGGAACGTGGGCAACAACCGGCTTGACTACACGGCTCACCCATTCTTCGGCCAGGGCAACGTTGCGGTCAGGTTCACGGGCACGCCCGGTGCCCAACTTCCCGTCGAACTCAGCACCACCAAGACTTACTACATTTGGAACATTACGGCCGATTCGTTCCAGCTGGTGACCAGTCTGGCGAACCCGGTCATCGTCACGTTGTCGGGTGTCGGCTCACCGGGCACGTTCGGCGTCGTGCGCTACTACGAGAGGGGCGAGTTGGTCTACTGGCCGCTGGAGACCGGCGTCAGCCCTGGCGTCTACTACGTCGTTGAAGATCACGCGACGGGCACGAACGTCGATGTCACGCGCGCGTATCTCCAGACCGGTGACGGTGTGTTGACGGTACCGACGCCCTACTTGGCCACGCAGGTCATGGACCTTCACTACGTCCAGAGCAACGACGTTCTGACGCTGACGAACGACCAGCACCGACCGCATGAGTTGCAGCGGTTCAGTGCGACAAAGTGGGTCCTCGACGAGCGTGCTTTTGCAGCGACTTTGCCGACTCCTGTGATCTCGGCGGTCAACGAAGACCGTGGTCGCCGCATCCTGGTCGAGGGATCGACGAACGGGCCGACCATCAGCGGTGGCCCTCAGAACGCGTCGATTGTCCCGATCATGATCACGCAGGTCGAACACCAGTTCGCCAAAAACGATGTCGTCTACGTTGGTCTCGGCGTTGGTTCGTTCATCGTTCCCGAGGGCTATTACATCGTCGAAGACAACTTTCCGACGGCTAACAACAAGAGGTTCACCCTCCGCCGTCTGGATGGGTTCCTGTACACATGGTCGGGTTCCAGCCTCTCCCCGTTCAGCGTCTACTACTCGTCGCTGGAGGGCAGCACCACCCAGCGTTACAAGGTCTCTGCGGTCGACAAGAACGGCCTGGAATCGGAGGCCTCTGCTGTCGGTGAGGCCGACAACGTCCTGTTCGTCGAAGGCGCTTCCAACACGATCTACTGGGGAAGCATCTTCGAAGCGGTCCAATACAGGGTCTACAAGCAGGACGAGACCGGCCTTTACGGGTTCATCGGCGAGACTGAAGACCTAACGTTTGTCGACAACAACATCGGTGCCAACCTCGACCGCACGCCGCCGTTTGTAGACGCAACTATCTCGGGTTCGGCCTTCTCGCCGCGCGCGGTGGGCTTCCTTGAGCAACGTCGGTTCTTCGCCGGCACATCGGCGCAGCCCCAGACCCTGTTCGGCTCGCGGACTGGCGCACCGTCTGACTTCTCGTATCACCTTCCGGTCATCGACGACGACCGCATCGAATACGAGTTGGCTGCGAACAAGGCTCAGACGATCCGGCACTTGGTCACGCTGGCAGACTTGCTGGTCTTCACCGATTCGGGTGAGTGGCGGGTGACGGCGAACAACAGCGACACGATCACACCGGAGTCAATCAGTGTCAGGCAGCAGAGCACGATCGGTTGCTCGATGGTCCAGCCGGTGACGGTCAACAACGTCGTGATCTTCCCGGCGGCGCGCGGCGGTCACATCCGTGAGATGGGTTACCAGCAGGATCGCAACGGCTACGCCACGAATGACATGTCGATCCGAGCGGCGCACCTGTTCGACTCCTACACGATTGTCGACATGGCTTACCAGAAATCGCCTTTCCCGGTGGTCTGGGCGGTCTCATCGAATGGCAAACTGCTCGGCCTGACCTACGTGCCCGAGGAGCAGGTTGGCGCGTGGCACTTGCACGAGGTCAACGGCTTGGTCAAGAGCATCGCAGTCGTCCCCGAGGGTGACGTTGACGCGGTCTATATCGTCGTCGTGCGCGATGGCGTGAAGACGATTCAGCGCATGTCTGAGGTTCTCAACGAGGACATCCCGATCGCAAAGCTCAACCACCTGGACGCATCGACATCGACATCTGGCGGGCGCAAGCAGACCTACTTGATCAACATGGTCTTGACGGGCGGTGTCAATCTTCAGAAGGGCGACACGGTGACTCTCTCGGCGACAAACGTGGCGTTCAGCCCCGAGGACATCGGCGACGATGTTGTGCTGACGTGGGATGGCATCGAGTATCGCGCACGGGTCACGACCTTCATTTGGTCGCAGAAGGTGTTGGCCGAGTTGCAAGATGCGATTCCGTCCGAGAGCCGCAACAGCAATATCACTTCCTGGCGATGGGCGCGAAGGACACTCACACGTCTATGGCACCACGTCGGTCAGACCCTCTCGGTTATGGCTGATGGTGTGCGTCTCCCCGACACCTACCTCGTGCCAGCCAGTGGCAACATCACGTTGAGCGAACCAGCGGCGGACGTTCACGTTGGCTTCCGTTACTCGGGCAAGGTCCGAACGCTACCGGGCGCGATCCAGCAGATGGATGGCGCAGGGCAGGGCCGCGAGAAGAACGTCAGCCGCGTCTGGCTGCGCGTCTACCGGTCGGCTGGCCTTCGCATTGGTCCGACTGACGCCGACATGACGCCGGTCGCCGCCAATGACGAGATGGTGACGAAGGAAATCCAGATCACGTTGCCGCCCGAGTGGCAGCGCGGCGGGCAGATCACGATCGTGCAAGACGAACCCCTTCCGGCTACGGTCGTGAGTATCACTGCCGAGACAGTAATTGGAGACTAATCATGGACAACTTTTCACAGCCAGTCGGGACGAACAACGGTGCTTAGAGCGCCACCCCCAGCCAACTCTGGCCTAGCCGGT
>Ga0208770_1000835_pt1 | contig 17485 bp, 11 predicted proteins | sample AntAceMetag02UK9_FD_184771 | JGI IMG/M metagenome (GOLD analysis project Ga0208770, IMG submission 184771) | Saline lake microbial communities from Ace Lake, Antarctica - Antarctic Ace Lake Metagenome 02UK9 (SPAdes) (version 2) | ecosystem: Environmental > Aquatic > Non-marine Saline and... | reverse complement strand
AAAACTGATAAAAATCGATAAAAAATGATAAAAAACTATTAAAGAAATAATTTTAAAAAACTGATAAAAATCGATAAAAAATGATAAAAAACTATTAAAGAAATAATTTTAAAAAACTGATAAAAATCGATAAAAAATGATAAAAAACTATTAAAGAAATAATTTTAAAAAACTGATAAAAATAATAAATTAAAAAAATAATCAAATTAATTGAAAAAAAAAATATATTAATAAAAAAATAATTAAATATTGAAAAAGTAATATGTTAATTTAATTTCAAATATTTTATTTTAACTAAAAATAAATTAAAACTGTTAAATTTTTTTTTTTAAACTAAAATTAACTAAAACTGTTAAAATTATTTTCTTCTTTCTAAATGGTTTTAAAACTTTATTCTTATATACTACCCCTTATAAAATATTTCAATTTTTTTTTATATACCCCCCCATATAAATTATTTTAATTTTAATTTACATACCCCCCCATATAAATTAAAATTTTTTTATATACCCCCCCATATAAATTATTTTAATTTTAATTTACATACCCCCCCATATAAAAATTAAACTAATAATTTATTAAATTCTCTTTCTAATTGGTTTTATTTTTTATGAAATGTAATAAATAAAAAATTTTTATAAAAAATAATATTTTATTACAAACTAATATTTTATCATTCATTTCTCTTATTGATTGGTTTTAATCTTTAAAAATTCTAATGCATTAAAGATTTTTTTTATAATTCCTTTCTATGTCCCTTTTAAATCATCTCGGCCACGGCCTCGGCCACGGCCTCGGCCACGGCCTCGGCCCATTAAATCTTTTAAGAAACATATGAACTTTTACGAATATTTTATATGTTATTTTATCAATATATTATATGTTAATTTATAGATATATTATATGTTAATTTATAGATAATTGAAATATTTTATATATAACCCTCTATAAAAAATAACGAATATTTTATCAATTTATTATATGGTATTTTATCAATATATTATATGGTATTTTATCAATATATTATATGTTAATTTATCAATATAGTATATGTTAATTTATAGATAATTGAAATTTTTTTTAAATTTAAATAAACCTCTATAAATTTTTTTGAAATTATTATTTATATTTATATGAATTCTCTTATAAATCCCTTTCAATAATTTATATATAACAATCTATAAAAAAAACTAATATTTTATAAAAATTAATATATATAATATTACTTATATTTATATAAATTCTCTTATTGGTTGGTATTAATATTTATAAATGCTCTTTTTAAGAAAAAAGAGCTGGTTTTAGGGTTTTCCCTTCCTTTTCTAAGTAAAAAAATTTAAAAACCCTAAATTACGCTCTTTTTATAATTCTTATAAATTCTTGTAAGTTGAAATTAAATAATTTAAATAAATAAATTTTGGGGTAGTTTTTATATTCTTCTATTGGTTGGTATTAATATTTATAACATACAACATAAAAAATAAACTAATATTTTAAGTTAAATTGTTATTGGATAATTGAAAAATTGCTTCCTTCGTTCTTCATCAGTTTGTTCGGTTGTAATGGTTGTTTTTTTTTCTTTTTCTATTCGTGCTTTTGCTTTCGCTTTTGCTTTCGCTTTCACTTTCGTTTCGGTTATGTTTTTATGCGTAAATTTTTTTGAAACTTTTTCGTTTAGTGTGTCTAATATTATTTCTTTAATATTGGATCTAGATGTTTTTTTATATGTATCTTTGTGTGTTTTTGGTTCTTTTCTTATTGTTTTAAAAATTATTTCTTTAATGTTGTCTATATCTACTTTTTTTAATGTTTTTGGTGTGTTTGTTGTGTCTTCTTCGGTTGTTGTTTGTTCTTCTTCTGGTATTGTTTTTAATAAAATTTCTTTTATGTTGGTTCTATCTATTTTTTTTAATGTTCCTTTTCCTGTTATAATGGTTATAATGTTTTTTTCTTCTTTGGTTGTTATGGGGTTTTCTTCTTTGTTTATTATTGGTTTGTGTTCTTTTGTTGTTATGGGGTTTTCTTCTTTGTTTATTATTGGGTTTTCTTCTTTGTTTATTATTGGTTTGTGTTCTTTTGTTGTTATTGGGTTTTCTTCTTTGTTTATTGGGTTGTCTTCTTTGTTTATTATTGGGTTTTCTTCTTTGTTTATTATTGGGTTTTCTTCTTTATTTATTATTGGTTTGTGTTCTTTTGTTTTTATGGGGTTTTCTTCTTTGTTTATTGGGTTTTCTTCTTTGTTTATTATTGGGTTTTCTTCTTTGTTTATTATTGGGTTTTCTTCTTTGGTTGTTGTATTAATTCGTTTATTTTTACTTGTGTATTTTGCTTCTTCCGCGTCTAGTTCATCTTTATTATTACAAGAAAAAGATTTAATCAATACTATTTTAATATTATTATTACCGTATTTTTCAAATAAAAATTGACTTTTACATTTTTTATTTTTTTTATGTTGATGTAATCTTTTATATAATGGTTGAGTAGTTGCTCCATAAAAAAAATCGTCGGCGTCGTGTTCTTCTTTGGGTTCTAATCTATATATTTTGCCTTTTGTGTAATCAATCATTTAAAAAAAAAATATGTTTTTCTTAATATATATAAATATATTATTTCTTAAATCGTTTTTCATCTCTTTTAATCTCTTTTCATCTTTTTTACAATAATTTATATATTTTTTAAAGTTTTCTTTGTATATTTAAAAATGCTCTTTTTAAGAAAAAAGAGCTGGTTTTAGGGTTTTCCCTTCCTTTTCTAAGTAAAAAATTTTAAAAACCCTAAATTACGCTCTTTTTATAATTCTTATAAATTCTTGTAAGTTGAAAATAAAATAATAAAAATAAATTTTGGGGCGTTTATATTAATAAATGCTCTTTTTAAGAAAAAAGAGCTGGTTTTAGGGTTTTCCCTTCCTTTTCTAAGTAAAAAATTTTAAAAACCCTAAATTACGCTCTTTTTATAATTCTTATAAATTCTTGTAAGTTGAAAATAAAATAATAAAAATAAATTTTGGGGCGTTTATATTAATAAATGCTCTTTTTAAGAAAAAAGAGCTGGTTTTAGGGTTTTCCCTTCCTTTTCTAAGTAAAAAATTTTAAAAACCCTAAATTACGCTCTTTTTATAATTCTTATAAATTCTTGTAAGTTGAAAATAAAATAATAAAAATAAATTTTGGGGCGTTTATATTAATAAATCGCTTTTTTCTTCTTCTGCTTCTTCTTCTTCTTGGTATTTTATTGTTGATTGTGTTTTTGGTTTATATGTTAATAATAAAATATTTTCTTCATTATAATCTTTTAATTTGTTAATTTTTGGTTGTGTTGTTATATATCCTTTATCGGTTTTAAATACTTCAAAATTTAAAATTCTATTTTGTTTTTTTCCATCTTCACCCTTTGTTTGTATTCTTTTATTAAAAAAAAGTTTATTGTTCTTAGTTTTTAAATATGCGTCTTCGCTGTCTTTGTCTTTGTTTAAAATATCAATCCATTTTTTAATTTCTTTATTGGGTTCTTTGTCTTCGTCTTCTTTTGTTAAATAATAAAAATGAGTATTATGTAATAGCGGGTCTTCTTGCGGGTCTTCTTGTGATAATAATATATCTGCTTGTTGTTGAATTTCTATTTTTGCCGTCTCTCCTCTTGTATTATGAACGCTTATATATTTAATTGATAAATCAATATCTTTTAATCTTCGTCTTATTATTTTATATTGTTGCTTAAAATTATTTTTAATATCAAATACTAATTTAAATTCTTTATTTGTTATAGTTATGTTTCTAAAATTCAATAAATTAATTTTGAATTTATTTAGAATTTCTGCTGTTTTTGATAAATCATATTTGGTTTCGTCTTTATGAATTTCATTTATTATTGTGCTCTGTTCGAAATTGTTTTTAAGTTGAAAATCAATAACTTTTTTAATAAAGTCAATTTTACTTTGTGCTTTATCATTAATGAATTTAGAATAAAATTCTGTATTATGTGCTTTCTTTAAATCTTCATTTTTTTCATCTTCAGTGTCATAGGTTTTAAAATTTAAACAATTATTTAAATGTATAGTTTTTTTATAGCTTCCGTATTCGTGATCGCTTCTGTCTTTTTCTTTTTTTTTTTTAATTATATTATATTCTTCATAATTCAGGATGTCATAGTCTAACCATCTTAAAAATTTATCATCGCTTTCTTCTTTATCTTCTTTCTTCTCTATTGTATCTTTTATATCAAAATAAATAAATGATGGTTCATTATATAAATTTCTTTTTAATGTGTTTAGTAATTCATAAATATAAAAATATTTCTTTTTATGGTCTTCATAATTTATAATGTTTTGTAAAGTATTATAATTTAAATCTTCTTCGTCTTCCTTTAATTTTAAATTTAAAATTCCTGCTGTTTTTTTAAATTCATTGCTTAATTCTATTTTTTTAATATTAAACTTTTCGGTTTCTTCTTCATAATCATTTAAATTTATTTTGTTATAATAATAATTCGGTGTATAAAATACTATTTTTTTATCTATAATCTGCCTACTTCTTAAAATCATTTGTATAATTTGTTTAGGTATAATACTTCGCCTTTCGGTATAACAATAAACCTTATTAAAATATGGTTTGTTAAGTGATGCCCCTGTTTTTAGTGATGGTGTAAATATAAAAATATCAAATTTATAAAATTCTATTATTTCACTCATATAAATTAAAAATATCATATCAATATTTAAATTTAAATGTTCTTTGTTAATTTTCAAAATATCATAATTTATATTTATATCATCTCGTATTTTATCATTACTTATATATTTTCCTTTTAAATATATGTCTATTTTTCCATCATCTTTTGCCGTGTCCGCGTGTAAAAATAATAAGTTTTTATTATGTAATATATTACCTTTCATTAATTTATTTATTAGATGTTCGCCGTATGTTTTAGACGCTGTTGCCATAGATATTTTTTTATTATTTATCAAATCTTTTTTTATGTCTTCTTCAAATTCTGCTTTATTTGTATGAATTATATTTTTAACATCTTTAAAAGCGTTTATATTCAATTTATGAATTTTTAAACTGTTATTTTTAATGTTTATAATGTTTTCTATTAAATTAATTTTTTGTTTTTCTATGTCTTGGTCTAATAAAAGAATTTTTGGCGTGTTTTGTAATAATAAACATAACATTTTAAAACATTCTCTGGATGAGTTAGAATTATTAAAGGTTATATTATCGTTTATACTATTTAGAACACTGTCTAATTCATCAATAATTAATAAATCATATTCTTTATTTATAATTTTTATAATAGATTGAATACTACAAGAATTATAATTATAGTCTTTTATATCTTTTTCTTTGTCTGTATGTGATATAAAATGCTTATGCTCAGCTGTAAATCTAATATTCAAAATGTTATTTTCTGTTAAATATAAAATTTTATGTTTTTTAGGTGTATAATGTTTTAATACTTCATTAATTATAATATATGTTTTCCCTGTTCCACAAGGTGCTTTAACTATAAAAAAAATTTCATTTTCATTTTTAAGAAATTCTATTGCTTTATCTCTTATATCTTCTGCTTTGTTATAATTTGTTATTATATTTTCTTCAATCTCTTCATTTGGTTCATCGTAATAATTTAATAAAAGGTTTTTTGCTTCTTTGGTATTTTCATTTGTTATAAACCCTGTTTTAAATGATATATTATAATTATTAGAATATGATTTAATACTTAATTTATTAGGGTCTAATAAATTTTTAATTATATTAACTATTTCATTTTCATTAAATCCATACTTTATCAATTCATTAAATATTTTATGTGTTTTATCATCATTTTTTAAACTGTCTTTATTATATGTTGTTATTTGTTCTTGTATTTCTTCATTTGTTTTATTGCTTGGTTTAAAAAGTAAATCACTTTTAAATGGTTTAATATCAACCCTTAGAAACTCTAAAAAATAATATGTCTTTTCACTAATACATAAACACTCTAAATAATTATTTATTTCATCAATATTTATATTTTCACTATTAAAAATTAAACCATCAAATATTAAACTATGAGGGAGTTTATTATAAGTTTTATATAAATAATTAGTTAATATAACTAATGCTTTATTTTCATAATGATGGTATAAATTACTTAATATTTTACCTTCTAAATTACAAAAAATACTTTTGCCCTTTTCTTTAATAAATTTTCTCTTTTCATTCTCTTCACTTTTTTTTGCTTCGTCTCTACATAGTTTTAATACTTCTAAAAAATCAATGTTTTTTATATGTTTTAAAAATAAAGGGTTTAAATTATTATGAATGTCTTTTATTTCTTTTAGAATATTTTTTTCAAAATCATTAGTGCCTTTTGCTTTTTTTTCATTAGAATTTAAAAATGTTCTATTAATGAAATTCTTGGTTGCTTCTTTATCCCCTTTGTAATATTCATTTATAATATATTCTCTGTTATTATAATATTCTTTAATTGTGGGTGTATCTATCTTTAAAATTTTACTAATAAATAAAATAATTGATACAATACAATTTTTAAAATCTATATCTTTATAGTTATTATAATCTGTCAATAAAAAATTTCTTAGTTCTTTCATTACATTCTGTCCGCTGGTTGTTTTTGTAAATTTTCTAAGTTTAATTTTTTCATTACTATAAATATATAATGTGTTAATTTTACCTTTATTTAATACTATTCTATTTAAAAAATTATTGTATTTTTGAAGTTCTTTTTTACTTTGTTCTTCTTCATAGTTTCTTTTTTTTATAAGTTGCTTTAAATTTTCGTTGTTATTTTCAACTAAAAACATAACCTTTTTTAAATCGTATTCTTCAATTAATCCATTTTCTAAAATTAATTCTTCTGTATTTTTTGTTAAATCGCTTTCAACAACTTCTAAACCCCTTTTGGATTTTTTCTTTTTCTTATTCTTAATTGTAATAGTTATTATTTTAACCTCTTCTAAATCCATATTTAAAATTTGTTCTTTATTTATACCTAATAAATTATTATTTCTTTAAGTAATTTTAAAAAAATAATTTAATTAAAATAAATTATTATAACTCAATTAAAAATTTATTTTACAAATTTATATAGATTATATTATATTCAATACTAACAATGAAATTTTTAATGAATTACAATGAAATTTTTAATGAATTACAATGAAATTTTTAATGAATTACAATAAATTTTTAATGAATTACAATAAATTTTTAATGAATTACAATAAATTTTTAATGAATTACAATAAATTTTTAATGAATTACAATAAATTTTTAATGGATGGCAATGAAAAACAATAAAAAAACAATAAATTTTTAATGAATTACAATGAAATTTTTAATGGATGACAATGAAAAACAATATAAAAACAATGAATTTTTTTAATGGATGACAATGAAAAACAATTAAAAAACAATGAATTTTTTAATGGATGATAATGAAATTTTTAATGGATGACAATGAAAAACAATATAAAAACAATGAATTTTTTTAATGGATGACAATGAAAAACAATTAAAAAACAATGAATTTTTTAATGGATGATAATGAAATTTTTAATGGATGACAATCGCTTTTTTTCAATAAATTTTTAATGAATTTACAATTTTAAAAATAAATATAAACTGTAAAATTACTATAAAAAATATTTAAACCTCTGTTATAGAAAAAGTATATTTACAAAATCAATCAAAACTCGCGAAAAATAAAAGGTTTAAATTCTTTAAAAATCCATTAAATCCCTTTCAAAATACAGTTTCAATACTTTCGTATAAGTTTTTCAAAAATTGAGTTGAATAAATATTAGTAAGGGTTTATTTTATTATAAAATTATAGTTAATTGCTTTTTCAAAATTAAATCGCCATTCTCTAAAATGTGGTATATATTCTAATAATGATGGCGTAAGATGTAAGTCGTTTTCTATGTCTTCATTAATTAATTCATCTATATAAAAATAAGGGGTTTTAATATTAATCTTAATAAAATATGTTAATTCGTTTAATTTAACTTTGTTTTTTTTAACATTAGATATAAAAAAATCATTTTCTTTATTGTGATATGTATAAAAAAAAGTTATCAAGTCTGTCGCCTGTTTTCGGTTTATCTGTTTTGGCGGGTTGTGTTGAGGATTTTTTGTTAAAAATTCTTCTTTATGATTTTTAAAACGGGTCATTCGTGGATCGTCTTCGTCATTGATTGAATAATAACCATATATATTATAAAGTTCATCATTAGAATATTTATGTAAGGTTTCTTCATTTAAAATGTCTTTTTCTGTTAGTCTTACTTTTTCAAGTTCCCTCCCGTATTCTACTAATAAATTAATCATTATTAACCTGTCTATTTTGTTTTTAACAATTTTATTTGTTTCATTATGAATATAATTCATATTCTTATAATATAATAATATTTTTTTTTTTTTTATATAGTATATATAGATAAATAAATTAAATTCTTAAATAGTTTTCCTAATATGTATATACATTTAACTTTAATTTATAGTATATATTAAATTCTTAAATGTTATTTGTGTATATGTTATAATTTGTAAGTTGTGTTTGTAAATCGTGCCCTTGTATATATTGAAGTTTTTTTATTTCTTCTGGTTTTTTTCTTCTTAATATTCCGCTTGTGGTTGCTTTTCGTAAGTCATAAACATTATAATCATTAAACCGTTTCTTAAATGCTTTTGAAAATGAAGAACTCGTTAAATATGGTTTCCCTTGTTTGCTACTTATTAAATATTGGTCTAATCCGTTTTTTAAATAGTCTATAGTTTCTTTATCTAATAAAATTTTTTTAGTTCCTGCGTTTGTTTCGTTTTTATGGTTGTTGATAATTAACATTTTATTTTTAACATTTATATAATTTTCGTTATCTTTTCCATCATAATTTAAAATTTTTATGTTTATCATTTCATCGGGTCTAATAATTCCATAAAATAAATAAATGCGTAATAAAATAAAAAATTTAAAGTCTTGATTATAATCATTTATTTTAATGACTTCTTTTAATTTATTATATTCATTCTTAAAATATGTTATTATTTCATTGCCTTCTTCTTGTGTTTTTTTGTTTTTTTCTATGTTGCTATTTGTTTCAATTTCATTTAATATTAAAAGGTCTTTAATTTTTTTTTTAATAGTTGGTGAGTCTTCATTAACAATTTTAAAAACCATTAAAACGCTTGATAATTTCCCTTTTAAAGTTGAATAATTTTTATAATTCTCTTCTAAATATTCAATTATTAAATTTTCATTATTTATAAATTCTGTGGTATAAGTAAAATTAAAAGTATTAAACATTTGCTGTATAGTTGAAAAATACATTTTCGCTGTGCTTTCTTTTTCGTTTTTAAATAAAATTTCTTTTATTTCTTGTAATGTTGCCATTTTTAATAATTAATGTATAATATAACTTATATTATAAATTAATTAATAATAATTCTTTTTTATATATTATTTATTTATTAAAAACCATTTTAAAGAATTCATTGAAATTTTTTTGTTAATACTTTTTTTAATTTTGGTGTTCCTGTTGGTCGTTTCTGGTGTTTTTGTTAATATTTTGTTATTTGTATTTCTATTTCTTTATAATCAATTATATCTGTTTAGTTGCCATTGGTTCTTTTCGGTCTTTACTGCTTCATACTTAAATATATAATCATCTTTTATTTTTATTGTAATTATATATGGTTCATTGTCTTTATCGCTTAAACGGTTTATAAATCCGTTCATTTTAAATATATTATTATATTTTTCGTTTTCTTCCATTACTTCAAAAAATAATTCTTTCGCTGATCGCCACGCTTCTTTTTCTGCTTCAATTTTTGTTGTTCTCGTCATTGTCGTTTAATAAGATTTTTTTTTAAAATAATATTTTTTCTTTATTGGTGTTCCTGTTGGTCGTTTCTGGTGCTTTTTGGTGTTCCTGTTGGTCGTTTCTGGTGCTTTTTGGTGTTCCTGTTGGTCGTTTCTGGTGCTTTTTGGTGTTCCTGTTGGTCGTTTCTGGTGCTTTTTGTGTTTTTGTTAATATTACTATATTATAAATTAAATATATTTATAAAAATAAAATTGCAAATTTAATATTTTTACAAAAATAAAATTGCAAATTTAATATTTTTACAAAAATAAAATTGTAAATTTAATATTTTTACAAAAATAAAATTGTAAATTTAATATTTTTACAAAAATAAAATTGTAAATTTAATATTTTTATAAAAATTAAGGTTTTTTTTTTAAATTTAACTTGATAATAAAAAAGATGGTCTAAATTTAATATCATTAGAAAAATATTGTGTATATTGTGTCATATGAAATAAACCATTTTTTTTATTAAATGTTATATATTGTCCGTTGTTGTCTTGCTTTATTTTGTGGTGATAATAGACGCTTCGCTGGTATATAAATATATAGTGTTTAGTAATTCTTAAAATTTCTATATTTATGATTAAGTTCTCGCTTCTTTCACTTCCTTTAATAATCCATTTAAATTTTCCTTTAATAAATTTCTTAGGCGTTAAGTAAGAAAATATTTTCTCTTTTATTAGTTCATCAAAAAAAATTCCGTTGTGTAATTCCATTTAATTTTTTTATTTATACTTATAAAAATTATTTATTCTTTAAGTAATTTTAATATAATATATATAAATTTATGGTGTTATATTTTTTTTGGTTGGTTGATTGGTCGCCCTGGTGTTTTTATTATTTCTCCTGTTTTTCTTCTTGCTTCTTTATCTGTTTCTTTCTTGTCTTTAATTTTTTTTTTAATTGCTTCTTTATTTTTATTATAAAAATTTCTACCATATAAATTTATTTTATCTCGGTTGGTTTCTCTATAAATTTTCATTTTTTCTGGTGTTGTATGTGTTTTTAAATTTTCTTTTCTTTTTGCGTCTTGTATTAATATTTTTTTAAGTTTCTCTGGTGTTAAATCAAATTCTTTAATTAAATCGTTAAATTCATCGCTTATATTCTTAGTATCAATTAATTCATTCATTTAATTAAAAAAAAAAAATTAATATATAATATAACTATATTATATATTAATTTTTATATATCATTTTATTATATATTAATTTTTTTATTTAACTAATATTTTTATTTAACATTAATACTTCAATTTTATTCTTTAAAAATTCGTTTTCTGTTATTTGTCTTATAATCTCTTCCTTTTCTTTAATTCGTTCGAGTTGTTCCTCTTTTTTCTTTATTTTTCTTTTTTCGTTGTATTTACTATTATAATGTGTTTTTAATTCTTGTTTTCTAAGTTTTTTGTCTTCTTCTGTCATAGTATGAAAATTATGTTTAGTATCATAAATTTTTCGTTGTTGTGGTTCTGTTTTACTTTTTATATATTGCCTTTTTTCTCTAATGTCTATTATCTCTCCGCGTTCTTCTCGTTGTTTTTTTAATACCTCTAATGATTGTATTCGTTCTTCTTTTAATTTTGTTTCATATTTTTTTTTATTTTGGGTTATTGCTTCCTTATTATTTTTATAATAATTTTTATAATATTCTCGTTTATTTAGTATTTTTTCCTGGTTTGGTGCTTCTGTCGGTTCGTTCATCATATATTTAAATAGTTTATAATATAATATAATATAAATAATAATTTTTCTTTAAGTAATTTTATTTTTTTATGACTATAATAAAAAAAAATCTTTTAGTAATTTTATAATTAATGAAATAAATTCAATTTTATAATTAATGAAATAAATTTCCCCTCCTCTGTAATAGAAAAAGTCTCTTAAAAAGATGACGCAAAAATCACTAAAATTATAACTCTAATTCGTTTAAAAATCCATTAAAACCCTTTTTAAAATACTTTTAAAAAAAATCGTCTAAGTTTTTTGAAAATTGTGCTCTTAAACTACTTTTTCTATTACAGACACTTTTGAAAAACTTAAGAGCAACCTGAAGCGGCTGAGTATTATTATTATTTTATTAAGATTTAGATTATAAAGATCTAAAAAAAATATTATTAAGATTAAGATTAAGATTAAGATTATAATTATAATAATTATAATTATAATGATTATTATTTAAATTAATTATTAAAATAATTATTAAAATAATGCTTAAAATAAAATATCTTATTATAATTTATAAAACTTAAATGAGTACTTTTAATAATAATTTTAGTTTATTGCGAACTATAAAGGAGGTTGATAATGCGTTAGTTTCGACCGTCGAACAAATTAAACTAAATAAAGACGGACTTGCCTTGGAAATATTAAATAGAATCAACGATAAAGAACTCTTGCGTAACGAATTGAGTTCAGAATTGCATAATACAAACTTTGAACTAGTTTCAGAATTGCGTAATACAAACTTTGAACTAGTCAACACAATTAGCGAGAATAATATACGTAATGCTGTCGATAATGAGAGACACGAAAGAAATGCAGCTATAAACAAAGAAATATTAGATAGAGATGCCGCTATAAACAAAGAAAAAAACTATCTACAATTAGAAATTAATAAACTTGGGTTTCAGGATAACTTTCAACTAAGAGAACTTCGTAAACTTGGGTTTATGTCAACTTGTGAAGCTGAGGGTATTTTATCAGCTAATAGCTATCCTTTTTCATACGGTATGGGTAGCCGTAGCGGACCACAGTTTGGGTTGCCTGTTCCATTCGAGTATGCTATTAGAAGAATTGGTTTTTCTTGTGAAAGTACAGACGCAAGTCCTTCAATCGTTATTAGTATTTATCATTATCCATTTGATACTTCAGACTTTCCACATTTACAAATGGATATGGAATTTCCACATTTACAAATGGATATGGAACAGGACGGATTTTTAATTCTTGAAAAGTTAATTATATCAGGTAAATCATTTCAAACCACATTAAACGACGTGTCAGGATTCGGTGGTTCGTCAGGAGGGTTCACAGGAGGCAATCTTATTATAAAAGTAATTTCGACATCTGGTATAACCGATGTTAACACAAAAATGAGGATTACTCTTATTTTGACAAGTTCGTTAGAATTATTTCCAGGACCTGATGGTTAAATGATTATGAAGAAGAAACCGAAAAGTTTAATATTAAAAAAATAGAATTAAGCAATGAATTTAAAAAAACAGCAGGAATTTTAAATTTAAAATTAAAGGAAGACGAAGAAGATTTAAATTATAATACTTTACAAAACATTATAAATTATGAAGACCATAAAAAGAAATATTTTTATATTTATGAATTACTAAACACATTAAAAAGAAATTTATATAATGAACCATCATTTATTTATTTTGATATAAAAGATACAATAGAGAAGAAAGAAGATAAAGAAGAAAGCGATGATAAATTTTTAAGATGGTTAGACTATGACATCCTGAATTATGAAGAATATAATATAATTAAAAAAAAAAAAGAAAAAGACAGAAGCGATCACGAATACGGAAGCTATAAAAAAACTATACATTTAAATAATTGTTTAAATTTTAAAACCTATGACACTGAAGATGAAAAAAATGAAGATTTAAAGAAAGCACATAATACAGAATTTTATTCTAAATTCATTAATGATAAAGCACAAAGTAAAATTGACTTTATTAAAAAAGTTATTGATTTTCAACTTAAAAACAATTTCGAACAGAGCACAATAATAAATGAAATTCATAAAGACGAAACCAAATATGATTTATCAAAAACAGCAGAAATTCTAAATAAATTCAAAATTAATTTATTGAATTTTAGAAACATAACTATAACAAATAAAGAATTTAAATTAGTATTTGATATTAAAAATAATTTTAAGCAACAATATAAAATAATAAGACGAAGATTAAAAGATATTGATTTATCAATTAAATATATAAGCGTTCATAATACAAGAGGAGAGACGGCAAAAATAGAAATTCAACAACAAGCAGATATATTATTATCACAAGAAGACCCGCAAGAAGACCCGCTATTACATAATACTCATTTTTATTATTTAACAAAAGAAGACGAAGACAAAGAACCCAATAAAGAAATTAAAAAATGGATTGATATTTTAAACAAAGACAAAGACAGCGAAGACGCATATTTAAAAACTAAGAACAATAAACTTTTTTTTAATAAAAGAATACAAACAAAGGGTGAAGATGGAAAAAAACAAAATAGAATTTTAAATTTTGAAGTATTTAAAACCGATAAAGGATATATAACAACACAACCAAAAATTAACAAATTAAAAGATTATAATGAAGAAAATATTTTATTATTAACATATAAACCAAAAACACAATCAACAATAAAATACCAAGAAGAAGAAGAAGCAGAAGAAGAAAAAAGCGATTTATTAATATAAACGCCCCAAAATTTATTTTTATTATTTTATTTTCAACTTACAAGAATTTATAAGAATTATAAAAAGAGCGTAATTTAGGGTTTTTAAAATTTTTTACTTAGAAAAGGAAGGGAAAACCCTAAAACCAGCTCTTTTTTCTTAAAAAGAGCATTTATTAATATAAACGCCCCAAAATTTATTTTTATTATTTTATTTTCAACTTACAAGAATTTATAAGAATTATAAAAAGAGCGTAATTTAGGGTTTTTAAAATTTTTTACTTAGAAAAGGAAGGGAAAACCCTAAAACCAGCTCTTTTTTCTTAAAAAGAGCATTTATTAATATAAACGCCCCAAAATTTATTTTTATTATTTTATTTTCAACTTACAAGAATTTATAAGAATTATAAAAAGAGCGTAATTTAGGGTTTTTAAAATTTTTTACTTAGAAAAGGAAGGGAAAACCCTAAAACCAGCTCTTTTTTCTTAAAAAGAGCATTTTTAAATATACAAAGAAAACTTTAAAAAATATATAAATTATTGTAAAAAAGATGAAAAGAGATTAAAAGAGATGAAAAACGATTTAAGAAATAATATATTTATATATATTAAGAAAAACATATTTTTTTTTTAAATGATTGATTACACAAAAGGCAAAATATATAGATTAGAACCCAAAGAAGAACACGACGCCGACGATTTTTTTTATGGAGCAACTACTCAACCATTATATAAAAGATTACATCAACATAAAAAAAATAAAAAATGTAAAAGTCAATTTTTATTTGAAAAATACGGTAATAATAATATTAAAATAGTATTGATTAAATCTTTTTCTTGTAATAATAAAGATGAACTAGACGCGGAAGAAGCAAAATACACAAGTAAAAATAAACGAATTAATACAACAACCAAAGAAGAAAACCCAATAATAAACAAAGAAGAAAACCCAATAATAAACAAAGAAGAAAACCCAATAAACAAAGAAGAAAACCCCATAAAAACAAAAGAACACAAACCAATAATAAATAAAGAAGAAAACCCAATAATAAACAAAGAAGAAAACCCAATAATAAACAAAGAAGACAACCCAATAAACAAAGAAGAAAACCCAATAACAACAAAAGAACACAAACCAATAATAAACAAAGAAGAAAACCCAATAATAAACAAAGAAGAAAACCCCATAACAACAAAAGAACACAAACCAATAATAAACAAAGAAGAAAACCCCATAACAACCAAAGAAGAAAAAAACATTATAACCATTATAACAGGAAAAGGAACATTAAAAAAAATAGATAGAACCAACATAAAAGAAATTTTATTAAAAACAATACCAGAAGAAGAACAAACAACAACCGAAGAAGACACAACAAACACACCAAAAACATTAAAAAAAGTAGATATAGACAACATTAAAGAAATAATTTTTAAAACAATAAGAAAAGAACCAAAAACACACAAAGATACATATAAAAAAACATCTAGATCCAATATTAAAGAAATAATATTAGACACACTAAACGAAAAAGTTTCAAAAAAATTTACGCATAAAAACATAACCGAAACGAAAGTGAAAGCGAAAGCAAAAGCGAAAGCAAAAGCACGAATAGAAAAAGAAAAAAAAACAACCATTACAACCGAACAAACTGATGAAGAACGAAGGAAGCAATTTTTCAATTATCCAATAACAATTTAACTTAAAATATTAGTTTATTTTTTATGTTGTATGTTATAAATATTAATACCAACCAATAGAAGAATATAAAAACTACCCCAAAATTTATTTATTTAAATTATTTAATTTCAACTTACAAGAATTTATAAGAATTATAAAAAGAGCGTAATTTAGGGTTTTTAAATTTTTTTACTTAGAAAAGGAAGGGAAAACCCTAAAACCAGCTCTTTTTTCTTAAAAAGAGCATTTATAAATATTAATACCAACCAATAAGAGAATTTATATAAATATAAGTAATATTATATATATTAATTTTTATAAAATATTAGTTTTTTTTATAGATTGTTATATATAAATTATTGAAAGGGATTTATAAGAGAATTCATATAAATATAAATAATAATTTCAAAAAAATTTATAGAGGTTTATTTAAATTTAAAAAAAATTTCAATTATCTATAAATTAACATATACTATATTGATAAATTAACATATAATATATTGATAAAATACCATATAATATATTGATAAAATACCATATAATAAATTGATAAAATATTCGTTATTTTTTATAGAGGGTTATATATAAAATATTTCAATTATCTATAAATTAACATATAATATATCTATAAATTAACATATAATATATTGATAAAATAACATATAAAATATTCGTAAAAGTTCATATGTTTCTTAAAAGATTTAATGGGCCGAGGCCGTGGCCGAGGCCGTGGCCGAGGCCGTGGCCGAGATGATTTAAAAGGGACATAGAAAGGAATTATAAAAAAAATCTTTAATGCATTAGAATTTTTAAAGATTAAAACCAATCAATAAGAGAAATGAATGATAAAATATTAGTTTGTAATAAAATATTATTTTTTATAAAAATTTTTTATTTATTACATTTCATAAAAAATAAAACCAATTAGAAAGAGAATTTAATAAATTATTAGTTTAATTTTTATATGGGGGGGTATGTAAATTAAAATTAAAATAATTTATATGGGGGGGTATATAAAAAAATTTTAATTTATATGGGGGGGTATGTAAATTAAAATTAAAATAATTTATATGGGGGGGTATATAAAAAAAAATTGAAATATTTTATAAGGGGTAGTATATAAGAATAAAGTTTTAAAACCATTTAGAAAGAAGAAAATAATTTTAACAGTTTTAGTTAATTTTAGTTTAAAAAAAAAAATTTAACAGTTTTAATTTATTTTTAGTTAAAATAAAATATTTGAAATTAAATTAACATATTACTTTTTCAATATTTAATTATTTTTTTATTAATATATTTTTTTTTTCAATTAATTTGATTATTTTTTTAATTTATTATTTTTATCAGTTTTTTAAAATTATTTCTTTAATAGTTTTTTATCATTTTTTATCGATTTTTATCAGTTTTTTAAAATTATTTCTTTAATAGTTTTTTATCATTTTTTATCGATTTTTATCAGTTTTTTAAAATTATTTCTTTAATAGTTTTTTATCATTTTTTATCGATTTTTATCAGTTTT
>Ga0208770_1000832_pt1 | contig 17504 bp, 28 predicted proteins | sample AntAceMetag02UK9_FD_184771 | JGI IMG/M metagenome (GOLD analysis project Ga0208770, IMG submission 184771) | Saline lake microbial communities from Ace Lake, Antarctica - Antarctic Ace Lake Metagenome 02UK9 (SPAdes) (version 2) | ecosystem: Environmental > Aquatic > Non-marine Saline and... | reverse complement strand
GACAGAAAGCAACTGGGTAAGACTCACACTATCTGTACTTGGCAAAGTCTAAACATATTAGACAAGAAGCACAAGGACGGATCAGCAGTGCTATCACTGGCTGAATTTTTAGAAGGTGTGAGCACTATTATTGTTGACGAAGTACACCAAGCCAAGGCAGAGGTGCTTAAGAACCTACTGACTCGCAACCTACGCAATGCTCCTATTCGCTGGGGACTGACTGGCACAGTGCCCAAAGAGCCGTTTGAGTTTGAATCAATTCATGCTAGTCTCGGTCCGGTTATTGGACAGATCAGTGCCAAGGAACTACAAGACAAGGGTGTGTTGGCACAATGCCACGTCAATGTGGTACAGTTGATTGACACAGTAGCACACAGAGGCTATCAAGAAGAATTAAAGTATCTTGTTACAAATCAAGATAGAATAGAATATCTAGGCAAATTATTAAACACAATCAAAGAATCAGGCAACACACTAATACTGGTAGACAGAATCATAGCAGGCGAAGAACTACAAAAGCTTATACCCAACAGCACATTTATCAGCGGTTCGGTTAAGGTAAAGGATAGAAAAGAAACATACGACACGATTAGAGAAGGTACTAACCAAGTTATCATTGCAACCTATGGAGTTGCTGCTGTGGGTCTTAACATTCCTCGTATCTTTAATCTTGTTCTGCTCGAGCCTGGAAAAAGTTTTGTTAGGGTAATTCAGAGTATTGGTAGAGGCGTAAGAAAGGCAAAGGACAAAGACTTCGTACAAATATGGGACTTGACATCAACATGCAAGTATGCGAAGCGCCACTTAACTGAACGTAAAAAGTTCTATAAAGAAGCACAGTACCCATTTACTATTGAAAAAGTTGATTGGAAATAATAAAAATGAGGATATTAACCTTAGAAAACAAAGCCTATGATTTGAATAAAATACCAGAAAGTGTTGACGATGATATGCGGTTTGCAGTATTGGATAATTCTAATCCACAAGGACCGGACTTCTTTTTTCATCCTTTGATTTTTTTAGAAAGTTTTAATTCGCCGGCAATTGTGTTGGAGATAAACGGACACGAACTTACTATGCCGCTAGACTGGTGTATCGCAGTCGGATGCTCCCAAGCCGGAAGTGATTTAGAAGTATTACCGTTGACCAGTTTAAATGACAGAGGTTTTGAGGCGTTTTTATTTAATCCGTTAACTGGAACAATGCCACAGTTTGGAAAAATAGAAATTATTAATTTTTATAATGATGTAAAATGGTTCTTTCCAAAGATGCGTAATGGACATTTACTCAGTGTTCCGATACAGGATGCTACTAAGCCAGATTGTGCTTTTTTTGTAAAAGATATAAATCGACAAAGCGAAATTATAGACTTTGGTAAATTATTGTGAAGGAGAAACAGTTGAATAATTATCATAGATACTTAGATTTACCTATCAATATTATAAAACCAGAAAAATTTAACTTGTCATTAAACGAAGTAACTCATTTAAAAAATTTAGAATATGACTATTCGTATATAGATGAATTCCTTTCATCTATAGGATTAAGAGTTAAAAAGTGCGAGGGATTTTTTACTGGACACAATCAAAAAGTTCCCACCCATACAGACGGTACCACGCATGTAAAAATAAACAAAACGTGGGGGCCTGACACGGGTGTAACACGGTGGTATACTTCTAAAAAAATTATAGATAGATCAAATAATAATAAGAACTTAGAAATCATAGAAAAATACCCCGACGAAATTAAATTTTCAGAAGAAGAGGATTGTGATTTAGTGTATGAAGCTTCTACCAATGAACTAAGTTTAGTAAATGTAAGCGGACCTCATGGAACTTATAATCCAAGTTTAACTCAAGGAAGATGGACGCTTGCAATAGATATCGGCAATGACCATCGACCGAGTATATACTGGGACGAAGCATTAGAATATTTTAAAAATTATATTATAGATAGGAGATTATAAATGGGAATTCGCGCTGGTAAAATATGGGGATCCACAGAGCTGATCCATGCCAACGGTGTTCTTGAATTTCACCGCATTGAATTTAAGGCAGGATATAAATGTTCAGAACACGAGCACAAATTTAAATGGAATGGCTTTTTTGTAGAGTCGGGCAAGATGATTGTTCGTGTATGGCAAGATGATCAAGGGCTAGTAGATGAAACCGTTCTAAGTGCAGGCGACTTTACGCAAGTAAAGCCGGGTAAGATTCATCAGTTCGAAGGTGTAGAAGACGGTGTTGCGTTTGAACTATACTGGGCTGAATTCAATCATGACGATATAGTGAGACGCACCAGCGGAACAAAATCTTAATGAAATTAGTAGTAACCGGACATCGTGGATTTATTGGTAGTCATTATTTAAATTACGCTAGCACCGATTCCGAAGTTGAAATAATCAAAACCTTTGATAAACTTGACAGCGATGGAGATTTATGCAACAGCCCTATTGCACACAGTAGTCCTGACTGCAATGTTGTGCTGCATTTAGCTGCAATAAACGGTACTAGATCATTTTATGAAATTCCTACAGAAGTAGCATTTCATAATACATTGCCAACCTTTAATCTAATTGATAGATACAAAGGGTCTAATACAAAGTTTGTATTTGCAAGTACTTGCGAAATTTTTAACGGAACAATCGATGAAGGTTATTACTCTATTCCAACTGATGAACAAGTACCGATTATGTTTAAAGACATACAAAATCCAAGATGGAGTTATAGTATTCCAAAGGCCCTCGGCGAAAATTTAGTTGCCAACTGCGGACTGCCTTGGATCATTATTCGATACTTTAATGTGTACGGACCTGGACAACAAGACCATTTTTTAAATGAATTTATCAGTCGAGTTGCGTCAGGAGAGTATTATATCAACGGAGATGACACAAGAAGTTTTTGTTATATTGATGATGCAGTTGCTATGACTCATAACTTAGTCAAGTATCACAGTGGTCACATTGTAAACGTAGGACGCCAAGACGAAATACAAATAAGTACAGTTGCAAAAACTGTAATGGATATGATGGGCGTTGATCCCAACAAACTAGAAATATTAAACGGTCAAACCGGCAGTGCAAAAAGACGTTGCCCAGACACTAGCCTGGTACGTATGCTCACAGGTTTTAATAATTATACACCTTTGACGATAGGGTTAAAACAAACTATAGAAAGTTTATTATGAAAATAGGCATCATTGGCATGGGAATTGTAGGCAGTGCTAATTATTCTGGATTCAATATGCTCGGGCACAATTTAGTAATGCACGATATTAAGTTTGATACTTCAATACAAGAAGTATCAAACACTGATATTGTTTATATATGTGTTCCCACTCCGGAAGCAAATGACATATGCGATACTAGTATTGTAGAATCTGTGCTACAACAACTAAACAACATTTCTTATACAGGCATTGTGGGTATACGCAGTACAGTGTATCCTGGCTTTACAGAAAAGATGATAGAAAAATATAAAAACTTAATTATTTGTTTTGTGCCAGAGTTTTTAAGAGAACGTTGTGCTGCTGACGACTTTATTAATAATCATGCATTGTTGGCAGTGGGCACAAATGATCCACATGTGTATAATAAAGTTTCTGAATCACATGGACATTTGCCAAAAAATAAAAAACAACTTTCGCCAACTGAGGCAGAAATATTAAAATATTATAATAATTCTTTCGCTGCTTTGAGAATTGTATTTTCTAATATTATTTTTGAATTATGTGAAAAGCTCGATTGTGATTATAGTAAAGTCAAAGATACCTATGTGTTAACTGGAAAAACAAATGACTTATATTTAGATGTTAATAATAAGTTACGAGGGTTTGGAGGTATGTGTTTGCCCAAAGATGTAGCTGCTCTTGCTAATATTTTGAAAGAACACGATTTAGATTTTGATCTCATTGATAGCATTAAAACTGATAACGAAAAATTTTCTAGTACAGTGTTTAATGGAATGCGCAAGTGATTATAGAAAGACCCGACAATCAGCAACTTGCAGACGAAGCGTTAATATACGAAAATGTCGACGGCGTGTTGTATGCACGTTTTAGAGACGATCCTAAAAAAAGTCTTTATGCAGGCCGCCGGATCATCGGAGGTGATGCCGAAGCACTCGCGAGAGCCAAAGGTTATCTTGGATATGACGATTGGAAAACGTTGTTTGCACTAGCAGACAATCATCCTACATTGAGGAAACAACTTGACAAAACCCTAGACCTTTATTATATTATAAAGGATACACTATAACATATCTTAGGAACTTCAAAAATGGCAAATAAAGAACTAGACCTATTTAAAGATATTATCCCAGCTATAGATATGGGCATCAAAGAATTATATGATGCAGCCGGAGACGATGGTAAAAAAGATATCAAAGGCGAATTGTGGAATTTGAATCGATATATCAGCAGTATCAAAGGCGATAGAGAAAAACAAGAACTTGCTGTGTTCAAAACCAATGAGTATTACAATAAGAACTGGAACAACATCGGCGGAACACATCATATCAAATTACAATGGCAATTGTTGTGTATGTGCGGCAACACTGGTAAAACAGAATTTCATCCTTGGCTTGGATTAAAGTCTAAAAAAGATCCAACCAGTAAAACAATAAAATTGTTGATGGAAATTTATCCCAACATGAAAATAGAAGAGGTTGAAACACTTGCTAGAATATCTACCAAAGCAGAAGTCAAAGAACTTGCCAAAGAGCACGGATACGATAAAGTTGACATCTAATTTTACATGTGACTATTGCAAAAAGAGTTACACCAAAGAGTCAACTTTAATGGCGCACATGTGTGAAAAGAAACGCAGGGCATTACAAAAGGATGAAAAGCGTGTGCGATTAGGACTGTATGCCTTCCAGCGGTTTTATAAACTTAGTGCAGGAAATAAAAACGAAAAAACATACGAAGAGTTTTGTGGCAGTAATTTTTATAATGCATTTGTTAAATTTGGAAGTTTTATTAGCAACGTAAAGCCGTTGTATCCCGAAAAGTATATTGATCATGTTGTCACCAGCGGAGTAAAGTTAGATCACTGGTGCAAAGAAGAAATGTATGAAAAATATGCAATTGAGCTGATTCTCAAGGAGAGCGTAGAAACTGCATTAGAACGCAGTATTAATACTATGGTCGAATGGGCTGCGGATAAAAACAGCATGTATAATAATTATTTTTTACATGCTTCGACCAATAGAATAACCTGGGATATAAAGGATGGAAAAATTTCTCCGTGGCTGGTCCTAAATTGTAAATCTGGTAAGACAGCACTTGCAAATTTTAACGAAGAACAATTGGGTATGTTAATCAATATCATCAATCCTCAGCATTGGGCTGTGAGATTTAAAAGACAAGTCAAGGATGTTGAACTAGTAAAACAAATAGCACAGCAGGCAGGACTATGAACAGAACATTACAAGACGGAACAGTTGTACCAGCAATCGACATTACTGTAACATTAGAAGTATATACTAAATGTCTTGCAAAATGGAAACTTGTGGATATGGAAACTGGTGAAGAATATATCGGACAGTTACCACAAGACAACCGCTCACACTGGAAAAAAATAAATGGACATTGACATCGACTTTGCTGACAGAGATGCTATTCTTAGTTTGCTTGCACACCGAGTAGCAAAACTTGACTCTGGTAAAAAGCACAATACTGGAATTTATGTAACAGAGATTCCAGTAAATCCTGTTGACAATTTAGCAACCATTGATTATAAAACAGCAGAGACTAGGGGATACTTTAAACTTGATTTCCTTAATGTGAGTATTTACAAAGACATTAAAAACGAGGAGCACCTATTATCGTTGATGAATAGAGAACCCATGTGGGAACTGCTGGAGCATCAAGATTTTACTGATCGAGTGTTTCATTTAAACGGACATCATAATATTTTAAAACAGCTAAAGCCCAGCAGTATAGAACAACTAGCAGCAGTGCTAGCAATTATTCGACCAGCCAAGAGGCATCTGCTAGACTATACATGGGATCAGATTTCAAAGGAAGTTTGGACCAAGCCCGAGAATGGTGATTACTATTTCAAGAAGGCACATGCAGTTTCCTACGCAATGGCTGTGGTAGTACACATGAATCTGTTGTGTGATATGTTTAACGAATCTTCTTGATCAGTTGAACACTTTTTCTTTTGATTCTTTTGTTAGTCAAATTGTTGACATTAACACAAGGACCAACAACTATTTTAACATCCTTGCTATTCATTGTCATCATTGCATATCTTAATTGTTCAAATTCTTTTCTTAAAAATATATTAATTGGAATCAATCTATTTGATTCCCACCACCAAATTTCGCCAAGCTCAAGTAATTCTTTTTTATCAATTTCTGATCGCAATGCAGTGTAAACAAACATAGTGGTAACGTACTGATCTTGGTTTGAAATTATGCCCACATACTCTTGTCCGCCGTACGCAACGACACTCACATATGGAAATTGTTGTTCTATTTCTTTTAATAACATTTACAATAAATACACTATAATTAAAGGATTCGGTATGCAACTAACACCTAGATATTTAGTCAACAATTTTACTTATGTAATATCGAGTGAAACCGGATTCGTAGTGGAGTATAGACCCGTGTATAGTAGACAACTAAAAGTATATAGAGGCATAGACAATGCCTTACAATTTAGATTATTAAATGCAGATCAAAAACCTATGTTTGTCGAAGGCACTCCGGTATTTGTGGCATTTGACGAAAACGGAAATCAGATAATAGAACGCAATTGTACAGTTACTGATGATAGTTCTACTGCATTAAAAGGAATGTTCGAAGTTACAGTTACAGAAAACGATTTGTTGAATGTGAGAGAACAATACCTCACATATAACATTTATATCACTGACGGCACTAGCAAATCTTTAACTTATGCAAATAGGAATTTTGATAGTTCCGGCATCATCTATATAAATGGCAACAGCTTTCCTGGAGTCAAAGCAAGTAAAATTGCAACCAATTGGATTTTAAACAATGAATTTTATTATGCTACATTGGACGAAACTGGTGAAAGACTAAGTGCAGATCCCGGACTTAATGGTAATAATGCACTGCATACTGTAGCAATATACGCAAACGGATACATAGGAGATATTGTTATACAAGCAACACTTGAAAATACCACCGATCCGTCTTATTGGGCAGATGTTGCTACTGTAACATTTACTGGTGCAGAAACAGAACCAGTACCAGTAAACTTTAATGGTGTATATACCTTTGTTCGTTTTAAAGCCACTGACGATACTATTGAAAAGATACTGATCAGAAACTGATTGACATCTGTTGATTAGATGCTAATATAATACTATGAGCATCGTATCAGATACAATTACAGCACATTTACCTGCAAAGCGTAAAACCACTCCTAGCGGCTGGACCAGCTTTAATGCGCCTTGTTGCCACCACAATGGCAACAAAGCAGATACTCGTGGGAGAGGCGGCCTCATATCCGAAGGTGAAACAGTTAGCTATCATTGTTTTAATTGCGGATTCAAAGCCAGTTGGCAACCAGGCAGACCGGTGTCACACAAGCTGCGTAAGCTTCTACAGTGGCTGGGTACTGCCGATGATACAATCAACAAGCTGGCATTGGATGTCATGCGTATAAACGAAGGCGTTGAAGTAACAGAGCGTAAGATAGAAATGCCCACGTTTGATACTGTGTCATTGCCACCTGATGCAATAAAAGTAAATGATATTGTTGACTTTAATAAGTTTAACTTGGCTATACTCGAATATATGTTTGCACGTAAACTGAACTTAGATGATACTGACTATTATTGTAGCCCAACGTTGGCATATCGTGATAGGTTGATTGTTCCATTTTACTATGAAAAACGTATAGTTGGGTGGACTGCTAGAACTGTTATTCCAGACAAACAACCCAAGTATCTTACAGAATCACAACCTGGGTTTGTGTATGGATTGGATACACAAACTCATAACAAGGTGTTTGTAATTGTAGTCGAAGGACAACTCGATGCTATACATATTGAAGGGTGCGCTCTTGGCGGCAGCGAGATCAATGATGCACAGGCACTGTTGTTAAACCGGTTAAATAAAGATGTTATTGTTGTTCCGGATCGAGACAATGCAGGCCGCAAACTAGTAGAACGTGCCATCGAATTAGGATGGCAAGTGAGTATGCCTGAATGGGATCAAGGTATTGATGATGTAGGAGATGCTGTAGGAAAATACGGCAGGCTATATACATTATACAGCATTGCAAATGCTGCACAAAGCAGTCCACTTAAAATTAGATTGAGAGCAAAAAAATGGTTTACTTAAAAAAGATTTGGTATATAATTACTTGGCCGTACACATATGTCAGAGATGAAATACGTTTTAGAAAACGCCTTAAAGAACTTCGCAAACGGGACCCGTTTATATACAAATGATTACTTGGGGGATAAGTGCAAACAGTCACGATGCTGCTCTAGTAGTGTTTAAACATCAACCTTGGAACACAGACAGCATGGAGTTGCTGTATGCAAGCCACAGCGAACGCTACAGTGGCATTAAAAACGATGCACATTTAAACGCTGCACTGGTCGATGATGCAAAACAATATGGTAACCCTGACGAGGTGATATGGTATGAAAAACCCGGACTTAAAACACTAAGACAACTACAAGCAGGACAAGGATTCGAATACTTTGCTAAGAACAATATTAAATCATATCTTAAAAATTACGGGATTGATGTTCCTATCCGTTATGCTGGTCATCATAGGTCCCATGCTGCCGGTGGATATTTTAGCAGCGGCATGGATGCTGCTACCATTGTGGTTATTGATAGCATTGGTGAATTTGAAACGCTCACGATCTGGAATGCCAAAGGTACCAAATTAAAAAAAATATACAGTCAGGGGTATCCTCACAGTATCGGACTTTGGTACAGTGCTATGACGCAACGTATAGGACTCAAGCCTCAAGAAGACGAATACATCCTTATGGGCATGGCAGCATATGGCGACCCTCTAAGATTTATGAATGAAATACTACATGAGTTTTTCTATCCTGTTGATCACGACGGATTAAAGGATATCTTTTTTAATAGGCCCACGGTGAAGCTGCGGCACAATCTACACCAAGGGTGTATGTGGTGGCGACCAGAACTCAATACACCCCAGGACTTGATGGACATTGCTGCTGGTGTACAGGCAGTGTATGCGTACTTGTTGAAGTATATCAGCAATTGGGCTAGATGGAAATCGCCATCAGGCAACCTTGTGTTGATGGGAGGGTGTGCGTTAAACTGTGCAGCCAACAGCGCCATATACAAAGATTGGAACCGTGTTTGGATTATGCCCAATCCTGGTGATTCGGGCAGTGCTATAGGTGCTGTGCTAAGTCACTACAACACGCATATTCGATGGCCGGGTTCGTACTTGGGTCACAACATCAAAGGAGATTATCCAGTCGAACAAGTGTTACAAGAGTTGCTGACCAATGGTATCTGCGGTGTTGCTAACGGCCCAGCAGAGTTTGGGCCGAGGGCATTTGGACATCGAAGTTTACTTGCCGACCCTAGAGGCACAGACATCAAAGATCGAGTCAACAATATCAAGCAGCGACAACTTTTTAGACCCTTTGCTCCAGCAATATTGGAGGAACATGCAGCTACCTATTTCGAGGGACCTATAGGTCCCTACATGCAATACACTAGCACTTGCACGGATCCCGGATTACCTGCAATCACACACGGAGATGGCACCAGTAGGGTACAGACAGTTTCTAAAGATCAAAGCCCAGGCTTTAGACGTTTGCTAGAACGTTGGTATGAGGAAACAGGATGCCCTGTGTTGCTGAACACCAGTCTTAATATCAAGGGCAAGCCCATAGTCAATACTGTGGCAGATGCACAAGCATTTGAAAACCATTACGGAGTTACAGTATGCACGGCTGCTGTAAAAATGTAAACGTTGCACAACATATTGAAATCATTGATGTAGACAAGTACAGCTATCGTGTTACAATACATTATTGTAGCAACTGTGGTAGTTTAAAAACAACAACAAACCTAAGAGAAATAAATGGCAACTAGACAAAACACTGACTACGGACTTGATATCCAAAAGATTTATTTAGAAATGTTCATGACAGACGCAGCCAGCTTTGTTCGCTGCCAAGGTGTGTTTGATCCAGTGGCATTTGACAGACGGTTACAGCCAGTTGCACAATTTCTCAACAACTATGTAACCGAACACAATGCACTACCCACATTTGATATGGTCAATGCTGCAACACACAGTGATTTAAAAGATCCTGGAAGATTGCAAGACAACCACTATGACTGGCTGTTGCAAGAGTTTGAAACATTTAGCAGGCACAAAGCATTGGAAGCAGCCATTCTCAAGAGTGCAGACTTTTTGGAAAAGGGCGAATACGGCCCAGTGGAAGCAATGATCAAACAGGCTGTGCAAATTGGACTGCAAAAAGACCTAGGCACTGACTACTTTGCTGACCCAAGAAGCAGACTGGAAGGTATCAAACAAAACAACGGACAGATCAGCACTGGCTGGACCAGCTTGGACAAGAAACTGTTTGGTGGATTCAACAGAGGCGAGCTCAACATCTTTGCAGGCGGATCAGGATCAGGCAAGAGTTTGTTCATGGCCAATCTAGGTGTGAACTGGGCACTGGCTGGATTGAATGTGATGTATCTCACATTCGAGTTGTCAGAAGCACTGGTGAGTATGCGAGTAGACTCAATGGTAACTGGTATCCCCACCAGAGACGTGTTCAAAAGCATTGACGATGTAGAAATGCGAGTGAAGATGATTGGTAAGAAAAGCGGCAGCTTCCAAGTCAAGTACATGCCCACAGGCAAGAACGCCAACGATGTGAGAGCATACATCAAAGAGTATGAAATCAAAACTGGCAAGCGAGTGGACGTACTGTTGATCGATTACTTGGATCTTATGATGCCCACTGCTGTAAAGATTTCAGCAGAGAACTTGTTTGTTAAAGACAAGTATGTATCAGAAGAGCTACGCAACTTGGCTATGGAACTCAACACAATCTTTGTTACAGCGTCACAGTTGAATCGAAGTTCGGTGGAAGAAATTGAATTTGATCACAGCCACATCTCCGGTGGTATCTCAAAGATCAACACAGCAGACAACCTGTTTGGTATCTTCACCAGCAGAGCCATGAGAGAACGTGGCCGCTATCAGTTACAGTTGATGAAGACTCGTTCAAGTTCAGGAGTTAACTCAAAGATCGATCTAGAGTTTGATGTGGACACCCTGCGCATCACAGACTGCGAGCAGGAAGATGATGACACTGCCCACAGTTCAAAAGACACCAGTGCTGGTTCCACAGTGCTGAATCGACTCAAACGCAACAGTCAAACCAAAACAGATTTTACTGACACCACAGCAGATTTAGATTCAGGACAGCCAGCCAGCAAAATACGTGCAGAAACTTCTACCAGTCAGCTGAAAAGCTTCCTCAACAATCTTGGATCAGACTGATGCTCACACTCTGGGCTTGGTTCGATCTGGATCAATGGTTACAAATTTAGATTGTAGGTATTGCGTGTCCATCACAGGACACAGTGAACAAGCATCACAGGGCTGTTGCAATGCTGCCAATGCAGCTGGTAAATTTTCATCATAGGGACTCACACCTGTATAATTGCTGTACAGGTGCGCAGCCCTTGGTTCAATGGGCAACTGTGCAGCCAACTCACGTCCCACTGCCACAGGCGCACACTGATACATCAACCCCTCCACTATGTAGTGACACTGACTGATTGGGCAATGACGATGTGCCTGCTGTGCATCACTGTTGTGAAACTTCAACTGTTTTTGATTGCTGACTATGCCGTTGGCCAAAAATCGATCACTGATCCTCACAATTGCTGCCAGCCGCCCACCAGCATACAACCGGCATTCTTTGCGGTGCAACCGAGGATCTTCCTCAAACGGCACAGTCACCAATTCAAAACCTGCAAACACCGACTGCAACACCGGCCAAACATTGTGCCAATGCGCAGTGCTGTGACAGTGTATTTCCAATATCACTCCAGCATCAAACCAGTTGTGCAACCACAGTGGATCGATGTTTTTCAACACTGTGCCGTTGGTGCATATTTTAAAATCTTCCACTGAATCAAATATACTGCGCAGACCCTGCACCCAACTGTTGCAGTGTGGATGCAACAGGGGTTCCCCACCTATGATGGTAAAATCTTCAACTGTGATCATTTTATTCCATTGTACAGCAGCAGCACAATTGTCCTGCCAATCATAGGATCCTTTGAACCGATAGTTGTTGAAACTGAGACAGTGCTCACAGGAAAGATTGCAGGTGTGATTGATGTACCACTGAACCATAGAAATGTGAGTTTTGTTTGTCATGTGTGATATTTATACAGCCGCTGCGCCGCCAAACACAGCCGCGCAGCGGCCAGCGTAAGCAAATTTTTAACACCATTAAACACGCAGTTAACCACTGTCAGCAGCCAGTGTGCGCACAGCATGTATGTTTCGAGAAATATCAAAACCGTGTCATACGGTAGCTATCGACACGCCGTTAGGGCCCTATCGACAGGGTTTAGAGTTTAACACCGTTTTATGGTTAATCCTTCATAGTGATACTTTAATCTAAACAATGTTGCAGCACTGCGATTGTGATGCCCCACAGCAAAGAGGTTGTCAAACCTGTGAGTAAAGTCAATGATGATGAATCCTGAGTGTGCCAACTCTATGCGCACAGTTTGTACTTTGCCCAGCGGAAACATCATCAACTCTTGAGGAAGGGTTAGAATATGAACCTGCCAACTGTACATGCAATTATTTATTGTGGACAGCACAGTGTCAATCACAGTGTCAATCACAGTGTCAAGCAAATGTCAATTGAACTCTACGTATGATCACTGTGGTGCTGCTGGGTGTGGTTGGATGTGGATCATAGTCCAACACTATTCCAAAAGTGTCTGCAACCACAAACTCACCCGTGAACACATATGTTTGAATGTTTTCAGTGCTGGTGGTGGCAGCGTTGTTGAGTATCAACCGTTGACCATCGTAGAGCTGCACAGTGCGATCCACTATCCTGCTCTGCCTCAATACTTCTACTACAGCAGTGATTTGAGTGTAATTGCCTGTGACGCCCCAAGTGTCAAACAACAGCGCATTGCTGCTGTAGTCCTTGAGTGTGCTTTCGGTGAGGGCTATTCCACGGATGGGCAGTACCGAAGTAAGGTTGTTGAATGGTATTTGGTCTGTTTCAAAAGCTGTGATGCGCATGATGTATTTATATTGCAGAGAGGGGTATACACAGTGTAAAAAAATTGTGCGCAAAAAATTTTGAAACCAGAAACTGTTGTGTGCCAAGGGGTCCCTACAGTCTGCAAAAGTTGTTGCGCAGTTTTTTATATAGAAGTACTTATGGATCCTGGGTGGTGTTTTGGCAACCCCATGAAAAAATAAGACTACTACGTGCGCTAAGTGTTTGTTTTTATTATATTATATGTGACCCCCCCCATCAAAAAATATTTTTTTTTTTTGATAACCCCTTGAAATCTAACAAAACTTTTTGCTCGCACAACACAGCAAGTGATGTTATATTAGTTTATTAATCACACAAGAGAAAAGGTACAGTGTCAAACACTATACCCTTCCCGGAACACAACAATGACTAGTTGCTGTTAGTCTGCTCTACTGTTTGCCGATGCTGTGAAGCCGTAACGTTTCAGCACCGCCGCAGCAGCACCTGCACCCGCTTCCTTAGTGCTCATACACTGTGTGCCCAAGCCACTGGGGTTCCACAGTTCATATGCCTTACCGGTCCAGTCCTTGCGCAGGCCCATTGCTTCCAGTACCCGACGCTCAGCCTTGCCCGCACGAGTGTTGCCTTTGTGCTGTGGGTATACTGTTACCCAAGCGAAGCCGCAGTACCATTGCTCGCCATACTGTTCAATCCGTGCCAGTGCTGCCTCGCGTGCGGCTGTGCGCATTTCCTCTGCGCAGGCGGCTGTGTCAATTACAGTGTTCATTGTGTGTAGTCCCTCTTGTTGTGTTTGCCCTACTCTAATACTATAGCACTAGAGTAGGGTGGTGTCAATGCTCAATCAGCATCTTTTTCTGAAAAGAATTGCAAGCAATCGCTCACGCGCCCGAGATCGTCTTCGATGTAAAATACCCAATTGCCCATATGCTTGACGAACTGTGCGTCTATATACTCAAAGCCGCCGTAGTAACGCAGTATGCGGTTGGTGTCTGCGTCTACTGCCAGCATACCGTCGGCCACATAGATACGATACCCGGCGCGCGGGTCCAACCCTAGATCCGCGGCATTGCAGCAGGTCATATGCTCTGATACCAACTGGTTTACTTGCTCTTCAATCTCTTCAAGTGCTTCAAACATTGCAGTGTTCCTTTGTGTTGCCCTACTCTAATACTATAGCACTAGAGTAGGGTGGTGTCAACCTCAATATTCGTATTCTTCTTCCTCGTAGTAGGCGTCCTCGCAGTGCTGACACACTGAGTTGATGTAGCCATGCCCGTCCATCTCGACGCCGCAGTCATCGCACCAATGCTGCTCTGCGTCCTCAAATTCAAACTGGTCTTCTGTGTTCGCTGTGGTAGCGAGCGTAGGATGCGCAAGGATCAGCTCAACAGTAGCGTCAATGGTCTTCTCAATAGCCACTTGCAGCGCATCGCCCTCATAGTGCCCGTCATACTTCTGCCCGCGGGTGTATTCGTAAATGGTACGGTGCGTGTCTTTGTCAATAACGCCCTTGCGCAGCAGGTAGTTCACAGCGCCACTGGTGTTGTTGCCCATGCCGTTGTTATACAGGTCGTAGGCAAGGCGTGTTGCTGAGCGCAGCATCTCGCCTGCTACAGTGTCCGCAGCGCCCATACTGGGGATCAACTCGTCACACAGACGAACGTAGTCTGCTTGGTGCTTGCCTGCTTGGTGCCAGTAAATGTAGTAAAAGTTTTTCATAGCTTGTGTCCCTCTCGCTGTGTTGCCCTACTCTAATACTATAGCACTAGAGTAGGGTGATGTCAACCATTAGTTACCCCCAATAGTTGTCGTTGTGGTCGCCGCGCCAGCTCTGCTGTGCTCCAGTTGGTCCGTCCCACATGGTTGCACGCAGCTTGTCCATGCGCTGCGTCAGCATGTGGTGCCAGCCCTTGTGGCTAAACACTTCGCCTACAGTCAGCAAGCCGCGGGTGTGCAGCTCTACGAGGTCCAGTGGGTCCACTGGGGTCCACTCTTCCATTTTGTCTGTGTCAATATCATGGTCTTCGTCAAAGTAAAGAAAGTGATCTAGTGCATACGCAGTGGCCGTGTTATTCCAAAAGTCTTTAGTCATGTTGTGCACCTCTGTTGTTGTGTTGCCCTACTCTAATACTGTAGCACTAGAGTAGGGTGTTGTCAACCTTTTTTTAGACTGTTCAGCATCTGTTCTGCTATAGGATAGGTCTCCTGCGCAAGAACCTGCTGGTCGATATGCTCCAGGATCATCAGGTCAAATAGAGTCACAGCAGCCTTGGCAAGATCTTTAGGAAGACTCTTGATATATTGAGTGACCTGTTCTTTGGTGTCACACTTCCAAATCTGGTCACAGATTTCTACCTGTTGTGAACTAAGTCCTTCAAGCTTCATTACACAACCCAAATCGCCGCCATTGCGATTTACGCTGCGCCCATTTTAACACATATGGACGATTCCAGTTACCAATGTTGATGTCTGTGTAGTGGCTACAGTTAAAGTAATCAGTCTGCACATCATCATTGTTGAAGTAGTCGGGACCTTTCATTGCCGCCAAAAGCTCTGTGAGAAACTTACGAGCCACGCCAGTGTAGTGCTGGTCGATCCAATAAACATTCACCTGCTGGTAGCCATCTTCAATCTCGTTGGTGCCAAAGTCGATATTGCCGCTCTTAACAGTCACAACCAGTGTTGAATGATGACGAACGCTGATCGAGCCCTTCATGTTATACTTCTTCAGCACAGCACGGATTACTGGTGCCAATTTTGCTTTGTCTTCTTGCGATACATATGCCATTGTGTAGTTCCCTCTTGTTGTGTTTGCCCTATAACTTATATTAACACAGCCTTTGAGCCGTGTCAACCTTTATTCCGTTGGAACTCTCACTTGCCATCCGCTGTGCGGAGTGTAGTACAGGTAAGCGTTGTCATAGCGGGCAAGTGCTGCCTCTGCGCTGCGCTTACGGTAGGTAGCGTGTACAACATGATAAGCCATTGTGTGCGTCCTCTTGTGTGTTGCCCTATTACTCACTTAGTATACACTCAGTTCTGTCAGTGTCAACCGTTTTTCATTGCGGTGATGTAGCCCAGACGATAGTGTGGATCGCTGTGAGTAAGATCTTCAAAGCGGTCTTTGAGTTTGAACCACATCCGAAAGCCCATCTCATAAGCCCATACTGCGTATTCATCGCGTGTGTTGATCATTGTGTATATCCCTCTTGTTGTGTTGCCCTACTTGTATACTATACGACACAAGCAGGGTGATGTCAACCTTTTTCTTACTGGCTCCCCATAGGTGCGCTGGAAATCAGTGAAATCAACGTGTCGCGCTGGCGGATGCGTACGGCGGCACTGGCGGCACGGGCGGCATCGGCAGAGGCGGCACGGGCGGCATAGGCGCCGTAGTGGGCGGCACTGGCGGCATCGGAGGCGGCGTAGTGGGCGGCACGGGCGGCATAGGCGGCGGCATAGTGGGCGGCATGGACGGCATAGGCGGCGGCATAGTGGGCGGCATGGACGGCATAGGCGAGGGCTTCCTGCCACTCTTGCCCTTTTGAAAGCAAATCCATCCCCTCGATAACCGGATCAATTACCGCCTGCACATCGCCCTTGACCTTAGGCAAAGCCCGCAATTCAGCAGCCAAAAACTGCCAGTGAACGCGGCTTAGGTCTTTGCCGTCGCGCTCAACCGCATCGGGCAGTGCCGCAAAAAACGCTTTTCCTTCGTCTTCAGGTAGCGCTTCAAAAATGTCTTCCGCAATGCGCAGCAATGGTTGCGGCAATCCGAAACGATCAACGGCTGTCTTTGGGTTGTCCGAATGCGTCAAGCAACCGATAAAACAGCCCTTGCCGCGCCGCCAATACGCGCCCTTGATCAATGCGTCTGCCTCAAGGTGCTTTGCGACCTCAAGCGTCAGTTCGGCGTGGTTTTGTGTCAACATTGGTTCTGTCCTTTCAGTTCTGCGTCGGCCTGTGCCTTCTGGATCCGGGCTGATGCGATGGCGAAGTAATCTGCATCCATCTCAATTCCGATAAAGCGCCGCCCGGTGTTGGCCGCGGCAACGCCTGTCGTCCCGCTGCCCATCGTAAAGTCCAGCACGGTTTCACCCGCGTTGGTGTAGGTGCGGATCAGGTATTCCATCAGCGCGACGGGTTTTTGCGTGGGGTGGACAGTGCCGCCTTGAGACGCTATTTCTAAAGTTCGCCGAGGATAATTTGTAAACTCTTGGAAGTTTTC
>Ga0208770_1000827_pt1 | contig 17553 bp, 17 predicted proteins | sample AntAceMetag02UK9_FD_184771 | JGI IMG/M metagenome (GOLD analysis project Ga0208770, IMG submission 184771) | Saline lake microbial communities from Ace Lake, Antarctica - Antarctic Ace Lake Metagenome 02UK9 (SPAdes) (version 2) | ecosystem: Environmental > Aquatic > Non-marine Saline and... | reverse complement strand
TACCGCTGTCGCTTAGAAGGAGACCACTCTTGACATTGCTTGCTCGAATACGCCTTCGAGCGCAGGTCCGGCAAATGCCCAAATCAACACCACCAATCCTGCCGTCATGAGAGTGATAAGTACCCAGCCATAAATTGGATTGCACTTATGACTTTTCAAAAGTCAAGTCGATATCGAGCTTAAGCTAGCTGCTATCTCTGGCTACTTGCAATCAACTTTCAAATCAAGAAAACTGATCCACTAGATACTGGGAGTAAGCGTCTCTCTCCCAAGTGTCAATGTTGACTCCAAAATACTCCTGAAAGAGATCTGCAAACATTTTGTTGCCTTGCACTCTTTCCGCTTCGGGTTGGCCTTGCCACACGAAATCAGGCAGCTGCTCAGCTAAAGCTAGGTTCCAGGCTCTATAGGTTTCGAGTCCGTAGGTGTTGACAAGTAATTCGTGGGCGAATGATCCACCGATGTAATTCAGTCCATGGCAATATTGCCTGCCATTGCAGTTTTTCAGAAACTCGTAGGCTTCGGCACTATTTGTTGCTTTGAAAGGATGCTCATCGCGACTGTGAGACTCCGCTATCGCCTGATCACGTCCATCAAAGCCGCGCACTGAGCTGACAAGAATAGATGCTGCCATCTCAAAGTAAGTGGCCTGACCCTCCACGAACCAGGACCTCCAATGACCCAAACGTTCCGAGGTCTGAAATCCGTGCGTTGATTCGTGAATTGCAATTACTCTTCTAAATGGAGTCCATTCCAGCTTAGAACCCATCATTGTGGTGAGCACGTCAAAATCACCCGAGGTGGCTCCCTCGTTTCCAACGTAGAGCTTTGGGCAAAGGGCCTCCGGCTCAGCAGCATAACAATGCCCAGCTTCGCCGGATGGACCAAACCAAACTGGTTCAATCTGAAGTAGCTCGTCTAGTTGAGCCGTCCACCAATCCTGTTCCTCCTCCATTAAAATCACCAGATAGCGCTTGTCCATGCCATTAGTTGTATAACGATTCCAGTAGCTCAAGCCGAAGACATTAGCTTGGACGTAATAATCCAAGTCCTCGCGATCTACTAGGGGGCTGTAGCGAACCTCGACAAGGTCGTAGTTCATTTCAAAGTTTTCGCAGATATCAGCGATGATGGGGCGATAGGTTTCCAGGTCTTTGTGCTTGAGTCTGCCTGCTTCGAAATCCTGGCACCCAGCCTCGTAAGGTGTGTCTGCTCCTTTTACCCAGTTGTCTTCGGGTACCTGCTCTTTGGTAATCGTCTCATGAGGTGATGGAGTCTCCGACGCTTGGCTCTGTTGGCTCGGAGAGGCTCCTTGAACCTCCGACGCAGGAGTTGTGCACCCGGAAAGCAAAGATATGCCCAAGATAACTGACAGTAAAGCAGATTCATTCACTCTTACCTCCAATTCAACTCCAAGACATAATGTCGAGCTCAAATTTAAAGGGCTGGCAAACCATTAGGCAGTCACTCGGCGAATATCAAACGGGGTGGGGTTGCCATTTGGCTACATTTTAATTGTTGACTTACCTGATTCATAATCATGAGTTGACCAGATGGCTTCTCAAAAGCTATCCTTATCTAAAACTTAGCCGAAATGGGGTTCAAACATGGGAAAAGTTCTAATTCTCGGGCTGACAGTTATCTTTGCACTTTCTGGTTGCGTGGCTTCCAGTGATGGGGGCGGAACTTCGTCTTCCGAGGCATCAAGCAGCAGCAATGATGAGGTTTCAGCTGAAACCGTCACCCCTGTTGGAAAAGGACCTGCGTCTGTCGGGGAAACCTACGTCGCGGAGGACTATTCAATGACTGTCAATTCCGTCCGAACAACAGAGGGTGGAAGTTACTCTGAACCTGACTATGACTTTCTTATTATCCTCGACATGACAATTGAAAACACAAGCAACGATTCCCATAGTATTAGTAGCCTTTTCGGATTTGAGCTTCAAGGCTCCGATGACTATAAGTACGACCAAAGCTACTTTGCCGAAACCAAGGGTTCCCTAGATGGTGACATAGCGGCGAATTCAAAGGTACGCGGTGAGATAGCTTTCGATGTTCCTGACCTCGATTTCTACACCCTTCTGTATACTCACGATATTTTTGGGGACGCGGTCCCATTCTTGATTGTCGCCGCCGATTTAAATGATGGCGCGGCGGAGGCTAGCAACGAGGAGCCCGAATCTGCAGCTTCACTTGGGGTAGGGGATATGGCTACTGGCGATGACTTTACAGTGACCCTGAACTCGGCCCGTTCCTCTCGAGATGATTCATTTGGGGGTCCAGACAATGACTTCTATCTAGTCCTTGACCTCACGATTGAAAACACTTCAACCGAAGAGTCAAGTGTTTCGTCTTTAGCGAGCTTTGAAATTAAGGGTTCCGATTTGTACAAGTACGATGTGGGTTACTTTGCGGACGTAAAGGGCTCACTAGACGGCTCTATTCTTGGGGGCTCAAAGCTCAGAGGGGAAATAGCTTTTGACGTCCCCACTCTTCCATTTTATGAGTTCTCATACACTCATGACTTTTTTGGAGAGACTGTAACGTTCCTCATTAGTGAATCCGACCTGGGTTAGGAAACGGTGAGACATTCTTGACTGCCTCTTAGTCAACCAGTGTTCACGCGCCTACACTACTTGGCGCGGCTCTCAGATTTTTCGGGTAGAGCCAACGATCAGGGATTCCTTCTAACCAAAGGTAACAAGTTATTCAAAAGTTCACATTCGTTAAGGCTTGCTCTTCCTTGGCCTATAAATCCCACGACTGAGAACGAAGAGAGCGTGTTCTTCTCGTTGGGGCCATTAGAAATAGAACTCCTGGCGGACAACGACTCTTCTCACAGACCGCCGGAGATAGTGAGGAACCCACTAGGGCTAGACGGGGTTAGTGCCAATGGAAACCGCATAGAACTAGGCTCTATTTTCAGTCCTAGGGCCCTGTCCTAATCCGTGGTTCAAAGCGGAATTCTGAGTTGACATCCCTATCTCGGTCGCAAGTCTTTCGGCCATCTTAAACCCGTACCTAAAACAATGAAAGACTATAACAATAGTGTCATCCCCGCGGTCGGAGCAAAACTTGCTCCCAGCAACTCCGTCTGTGGGCTTTCTCGAACTAGGAAGATGCCCTTTTAAGCTTCTTCTGTTTCGAGTACCCGACAAAGCCCAAAACGATGCTTGGGACTAGAAAAATTGCGTAGACAAAAAACAACGCAGCGGCCACTGAGTATAAAATCGCACTGGTCAAGATGAGACCGGCCGATCTAGTGAAAAAAGCGATTACGCCAAAAAGCGCTCCGAGAACTGTAACGATTATGTGCGGAACAACCAGAAGGGTAGCCAAACCCGACCCTAGTGCTTCAGCGGCGTCGGTACTCTGCGTTTCGCCGACCACGCCACCCCAATACACAAGCGAATAGATTGCGTAGGCGGTTGCAAATACTGCAGCGAGAAAAGCTACTTTGGATCGAGTTTTAAACATGATTCCCCTTTTAATTATTGAGTGGAAAGCTACCACAATAGTGAAGGCTTTTGCGTACTTGTGCGGTTAATCATTTTGGATTCGTGCGCTCTTAAGAATCCAGAGTGGACTCTGAAACCGTAATGAATGCATTGGGGCGATGTGAAAGCATGCTGTATGTCCTAGGCGTTAGAAATTTTGGAAACCTGGGATCGCAATGAGCGATGAAAAGCAGAATCAGAATCAGAATCCTTTTTGCAACCGGACTTATTTCTTCGTGTTGGTTGGACTTGTGTTCGGGACCCCAATTTCAAACATGTTCGTCGGGCACGAATATGCCTAAATCACTCCGACCTTGACCTCGAAGCAAAAGAGTGTTGTTCAAGTGTTGAACCCAACTGCCCCTGACTTTGTTAGGGAGGATACTTCAAAAGCTTCCGAAAAACTAAAGGCTCTCGATTTTACCGAGATCAACGTCCAAGACGCCTCTGACGAAGAGCGGACAACCCTCCTTGTGACCAACTGTTCTTGTGGCGAAATCTAGCCCGGACCTAGTGCAACTCTTGACTCTGATGAGACCTCGGTTTTTCTAGCGGTGAAGGGCCCCGCATCGTGCATCCCTGACAGCCTAAGGGGCTCGTCTGCGGATTCGGCACCTAGCCAGCAAGCGAAAGCCAGGGTGACACCAACACAAACCGCTACACAAAATGAAACCACTAAGCCGAAAAATACCAGGCAGTCTGTTGAAAGCTACTTGGGCTACTCCGCATTCTCTCGACTGGGTCTAGTTGATCAACTCTTGTATGAAGGCTTCACAAATTCGCAAGTGAAATATGGTGTTGCGTCTGCAAATACAGACAGAAATGAGCAGGCTGAAAAATCAGTGAAAGCATATTTGGACTCAGGGTCATTTCCTAGACAGGAGCTCATAGACCAATTGGAGTATGGGAGATTCTCTCGGGCTCAAGCCGAACATGGAGTGGCACAGAATATCTACTGACATACTCGGGAGTAGCACTTAGGTAAAAGGTCTCCATGAGACGTGAATCACATAGGGAAGGAATTAAGACATGGCGCTAATTTACTGCACAACATGTGCCCAACAGATGAGCTCACAGGCGGTCCACTGTCCCAAATGCGGACATCCAAACGCGGAAAGCCGAGTGACTCAAGTCGCAAAGAAATCTCGAGTCACGGCCGGAATCCTCGCCCTGTTGCTAGGTGGTCTAGGCATCCATAAGTTCTACCTTGACAAGGTGGGGCTCGGCTTGGTTTACCTCCTGTTTTGCTGGACATTTATCCCTGCGATTATTGCTGGTGTCGAAGGCATCATCTATCTAGTACAGGATGACGCAACCTTCTCTGAGAAGCAGGGTGTGGCTGTCTAGCTGTCAGAGGACTTCAAACAAATTAGGTGAAAGCTTCCGCTTCCAGCCTCTACCCATCAAAGGGACAGTTCGGCATGATTTGCCTTGGAAGGCTACATAAGTTGGAGAGCCGCTTCAAGGCTGCAATGCCATCCGCTCTGTAGATGTCCCCTGTCTCCAAGTCGGGGTCCTCTGAAAATATGTCCCGCTGAACCGGCGTGTAACTAGCTATACCGATCACCTCTCCTTTGTTGTTGACAATAGGGCCGCCGGAGTTGCCCTGATTAAGCGGAGTGTCAACAAAAATTTCAGTCTGGTTCAGATCGGAAACTACCCCTAGAGAGAAGTACTGATCTTGTCCCCACGGATACCCCATTGCAACAGCCCAGTCCCCGCGCTGTATGTTCTTAGCGTGCCTCAATGTCGGTGCAAAGAACCTGCCCCCTAGCAACGCAACGTCTGGAGCCGCACTGGGATTTTCTAAAAATCGCGACGAGGCGGTCTTCGCTAGTAGCTCGGCAACGAAATATCCTGAGCTACCGCGCATGGTTACTTCATCACCGACCCTGCAGTCCTCGAAAACGTGTGCGGCCGAAGCAAAAGCTGTCTCATAAGGCTCAGAAAGCTCAAAGTTCAGTGCAAAAGCGGTGCCCACAACATCGCCACAGTAGACCTCGAATACGGATTTTTCGAGCTTCGAGGCGAGAAAACTTGGATCTACGTCCGTCTCGTTGTCAGCATAAAGAAGCCACCCTCCGACGGAGAACAGGGCCACAGCTAGAACCGAAACGCCCGCCAGCATCCGCTGAGAAACACCTCGTCTCATCTGGAACCGAGTGTCTACAAATTCACCAGAGGAAATGTCGGACCAAAAACCATTCGAATTACCAGGCAGACGATGCGTGAGCCGAACTCTTCGCCGCTTCATTGAATCTCTTCAATTTTAACTACCCTGTTCAGTTTTCCGAGCTCGGCGCTAAAGCTCCCGTCAGTGTTCCAATCGTCGACAACTCCCTTGCCGCCACCCACAACCTCACTAACCGAAACGCCCTCTTGGATTAGCAGGTCCGCAAAGGCTTGCGCTCTGGCTTCGGAAAGCCTATTGTCAACATCGTTTCCCTCTTGGAAATCATCCCTGTTAGCTCCCGAGGCAGTGAATCCTGTAACTCGAATCCTTGCGTCCCCGCAGTCAGAATTCTGAATACTTTGAGCGATGTATTTCGCACCGACGCTTGCAAGGGCACTGTCTACAAACGAGGCCGTGTCAGGCGTGAACTCAAAACCCTGGCTCTCATCAATCGTGGCAGAGAAGCAGATCTCTCGAATCTTTGCGAGAGTCAAGCTTTCCGCTGCGTTTTCCGGAGGCGTTGACCCGAATTTACCGGCATCAAACCCCTCAGGAAGAACCCCTCCGCTTGCGATAATTACTTCCCGCCAAAACGTTTTGAGTAAGTTTATAGTCTGCTGACTTAGAGGGTCTCGGCTCGTTGTCACCTGCCCTATCCCGGACCAGTAGACCACTAATCCACGCAAATCGGGCAGGGCGTTCTCTGCCGCTAGTCGCTCAACTGTTGAGCTAATCTCCTCCGAACTTGATGGGAAAAATTCGCTGAAATTAGGTTGGCCGGCAGTCTGGAGACCATTCGAGTAAACAAAGATTTTTTGCTCCCCAGAGGCCTTTGATGTGCTCTTTGCCGCTAGGTCCAAAGCCACTAGAAGGCTCACATTATCCTCAAACCCAGAGTTGAAATCAGTCGAGGTGAATGCGCACTCATATATGTTCCCAAGCCCGGAGATTGCTCGGTCGCTTTTATATTCCAGATCCTGCTGTCGATCTCCAGAAAGCATCTGCACCCAGGATTGAAACAAGATGTTTGGAGCCCCGTCCGCAGCGATCACTGAATATGAAAAAGGCTGCTCCTCAGGGGACTCTGGGAAAAAGCCCCTCAAACGAGAGTCTTGAGAAATCGCTGACCTGGCGTCCGGAAAGTCTTCCGAAGCCTGAAAAATGATTGAAACAGCATTTGCCTCCGCCGCCGCCGGTGCGCGAGGCGAGCCAAAAGCGCAAGGATCTGCATCATAAAAGCCGCTGCACCCAGAAGCCGTGGCTAGGACACCTGTAGCCAGCAGTGCGATTAATGATTTTCTAGCCATCTTTCACGGCTCCTGGTGTGCCCCTAAGGTACTGGCTAGTGAAATCAGGATCAGCCGTTTCGTTTACAAGGGTCCTCCTGTAAATGGCCTTGGCGGCCTGGCCAAGATTCGAACGACTTGCCAACACCGCGTCTTCAACTTCCTCATTTAGATTTTCTAAATTCCTGGTATAAATCAAAAGCCTCTCCTCAGCTTTTTCAAGCCTTTTGGAAATACGAATGATTCTTAAGCCGAGCCGGTGATCCTTAATTTGAAGCCTTAGGGCATCAGCCTCGTGCGGATTATCCCTAACAGCTTGAAAAATCAGCCACCCACCTAGGGCTACCAAGAGCACCACGGCCAGCAGGGTCAAGATTTCTGGACTGGTTACCACCCCCCCCTCGGTTGCGATCTCCCCGATGATAAATTGCGTTCTGATGATCGAAATGACTCCCACGAATCCCAGCCAAACCGAGAACATAAAAAATAGTTCGACGGCTATGAACAGCTTTTTCGGGGCACCTCTAAACAGCAGGGCAAGTCGTGTGCCAATTAGGTGGGGGAAAATGAGCTGCGCCGCCACTGCGGGTGCTGTTAGCCACGCCGCCTCTCTAGTTTGAATTCCTAGACTCGCTATCGATCGGTAAACAATAAAAATATCTACTACTCCTACAATCAAAAACGCCAAGTATCGGGAAAGTATCCTTGACCAGGCGCCGATGAGATTAGTGAAATCCGGGTAGCTTCCAGGCCAGTAAACGCCAGACTTTCCAAGCTGCTGGCCGTTCAAGATTGACTTATTATTTGATAGATCGCGGTCCAGACTTTCCTTTCGGTCAGTCAGGTAACTAAGGGACAAAGATGCCCTCGCTCTCAGGGCCTTGCCCCGAATAACTCCGATTTGTGCCCTTCCGATGGTGCGCCGAAATCTTTGTTGCAATCGAATGCCCATTAGATCGAGATGTTCGTCTACAGCAGTTTCGTAGGGCATCTCGGGAATCTCTCGCTCAGCAAAAAGATACTTGTCATATGCGCCTGAGGCTCGGTCTACCAACGCGGCGTTTGCGCTAGATGCCAAATATTGGTTATCGCTGATTACTCCGGGAAGTTTCATTGGCTCACTGCTTGAGTTGCCGAACAGGCCATTTATGTAGTTACGCAGTCGGCCAAACATCAGGGTATTTTCACTTTCGATAATTCAATTTCTACGTCGGATAAAGGCAGAGAATCAAATTGAGGTACCCCAGCATCCTTGGGAGCAGCGGTTCCTTTGATTCTGATTCGATAGCGAATGTAAATGCTCGCCAAGTGTTCGTAATAGGTCACCCAGGAATCTAAGGCTTGCTGGGCTTGGACGTGCGAGAGTTCTATCCTCTGGGAGTTAGTCGCAGCCTGACTGAGGACATCGCGCTTTCTTCCCTGAAGTTCACTCTCAACGGCGCGCTCTCTGTCAAGAGGCCGGCCCTTGAGGGTTTTCTGTTGCGCTTTACTCTCTATGATTCTGTCGCTTAGGGATTCGTGTGTCTCCTTCTGAGCAGCCAAGGCCGAAACCTGTTGAGAAATTAGGTCCAAAAACTCTTTGTTAACTTTGTGCTGGCCAGCATGAGCGATGCTTTGAATATAAATCAGTGAATGCGTGAGAGTAGCATCGAGGCTTTGAGCATAAGTTCGAGAGTCGCGCTTCCCCATACGTCTAAGGCGAAGTCGAGTTAAAAGCGAGACGGAACCTGGTGCTAAAGAAAACAAAAAAAGACCCCCTGATACAAAGCATCAGGTTACAGTCGCGCCCTAAGTCCGTCAAGGAGTCGGTTCGAAGGTGGCTCCACCGGAGGCAGACCAGCCAGGCCTTGGCTTCCTTCACCTAGCCAACGCATGCAATTCCTTCGGCCTTAATGTCCGCAAGCCTGCCTGCCGCGATGCCCTTTACTCTGGTCAGTTGGTCTAAGGAGGTGTAAGGCCTAGATGAGACAACATCGGGTGCCCGGGCCGTACTTATGTGCTTTATGCGCATCAGATCTTCGACCGATGCGATGTTTATATCTACCTGCCCAGGCTGGCACGTTGAAGCAACTTGGGTCGCTGCAGGAGTCGGAGTAGCGCTTGGCGAGGCAGTCTTTGAAGGACTTGGTGTTGGCGATGGTGTTGCGCTGGCAGCAGGCGCAGTTCCTTGTGCGACTGGAGCCTTGAGATTGAAGTCAAGCTTGTTATTGCCGCACTCGCCAGCCAATCCGAGCAATGCTCTCTTCTCTTTGACGTCTATCGACAGGCTCCAACGAGATTTCACCTGAGCCCAAGCGACGGCATACTCACATTTGTAGTCCGCATTTGTTGGCAGCCAGTCGGCTGGGTCTCGGTCAGACTTGGACCTATTCGAGCTAGCGGAAACGGCAATTAGTGACATCTCATAACCGAGGTCATTTGCAAAAGCCTGTCGGGTTGCAGAATCCCATTTTGAAGCGCCAGAATCCCAAGCCTCCTTTAGAGGCACAAGGTGGTCGACATCAAAACTGGAAGGATTTGTGGTGACTACTAAATCGAAGGCAGACAGCCATTCCCCGCCGCTTATTGAACAGCCCGAGCCCACTGTGACCCTCTTCATAGACTCTGCAATCAGTACTTCCTCACGAGTATTGCAGCCGTCTCCGTCGACATCAATCCAGTGTTTGAATAAGCCACGGTCATATCCATTAGGAGTTTCTGCGGCGACTTTCAAAGACTCAATCAATGTGCTCAACGAGGATGCAGAAGTTTCCAAAACTTCATTAGTCGAACCAATTGCTTCGGATGGTTGCTGCTCGGAGCTGGCAAGGTTATCGCCAACACTCTCTTCTTCCATCGTTGCTTCAGCCTCTTCAGCTTCCGGAGCTTCGGTGGATGATTGAGATCTCTCTTCAGTTGCCTGGGCTGCTTGAGTGTTTTGAGTTCCAGCGTCGCTGGTTGATACGCAGCCAGTGAGCAGAAGAGTTCCGACTGCTAGCAATGTTAGAAAGTGACGCTTCATGTCTATCCCCAGGTTTCCTTGAGTCCACTTGACTATTCAATCCATTATTTCTTGGCCACAGCGCATCCAAGGTGTGGCCGAGAAAAGTCTGCTGCGAAATCTATCCCCTCCAAAATAAATGTGGGCTGAAATGTGCTGACCAGTCGAGAAACATCTCCGATTGAATCCTCATTACTAGATGAACCTTCATCGCCGGCGAGCGGACGTCCAGTTTGCTAGTGAGTGGTGACTTACAGCCGCTCAAGCAACTCCGCTTTCTTCTGCGCGTACTCGGCTGATGTCAACACACCGGCCGCTCGCAGTTCTGCCAACTTCTGAATTTTTGCTAACACGTCTTCCTGGGCGGGCTCGGCGGTCACCTGCGCGGTCTTCGCGGCGGCGATGGTCGTCTCGAATGCCTGCTGAATCGCCGCTATGGTCTCTTTCTTGTACTTGACCAAGAAATCGATGGTGTTGACCATCGACAGCACCTCAATATGACCACCCGTCATGGAGTTGCCTCGGCTGTTCACGCTGTGAACCTGGGAGAGGTCTACGGAAATAGTCTTGTGGTCCAGCAGCACCTTGAACGTGAAGATAATACGCGTGGACGTCAGCGCAATTGCACCCGGTAGCTTCTCGGTCTTACCGGTAGCTGTCGTCGTGATCGTCGCATTCGTCGGCTCGATGTAGATCACTGTCTCGTTTGGGGTTAACTTCTCTTCGAGCTTTTTGATAATGCCGCCACGCATAAGAGTACTGACATCAAACTGCCTCAACGCTGCCTCTGTGTCTTGCCGCATCTTGTCTCCAGACGTGATTCGTACGTTCAGACAGATTACGCGTAAAGATCGGTCGACGCGAGCGATTCGCCGCCCAAGTTGGTACGGCCGATATCCTTTTCGCCCCAGAGGTCGAAAATCAGTTCACGAATAGGCGGTCAGATATTGGTACCTAGAAGCGCTCTTTACAAATAAGTGCGTACCACGGGTTGCACGTAGGTTGCACGACGGTTATAAAAAGATCGGACTCCGCTTATTTATTGGGCTGTAGGGGTGGGCGAAACTGGGTTTGAACTAGCTACCTTTTCCCTGTCAGAGAAGCGCAGCCCCCTAGAAGAAGCTCACTAATCACGACAGCGGCGGTTACGGAACTCGTCATGAAAGCCCCCAATCCATAATATTAAGTTCAAGTTTGCACGAGTCGCAGATCATGACGCATTCGTTGGCCACATCATACGCGGAGCAGTGTCGCCATTTTCCGCAGATGAAACATTCCATGCATTGACCGTATGGGAGTTCCTTTTGTGGTGATTTGAGTTCTCCACAGAGTGAGGCTTCGCAGAAAGCTTCAGGCGAGTCGCCTTTATGCTCGTTGGTCGAACAACGCCTTCATGCCTGCGAGCGCCGCAGTGCATTCCAGGAGGACACATGTGTCATCTCTAATCTAAGGTCGTAAATGGTCTCCAGCATCTATCTGGGGCCCTTAGAGGCCCCGATTAGGAGTCGCTTACCAATTCACGTGAGGATTTCGCGCCAACCTGCCTTTGACCGACGAACAGACCCTGCTATGTTTGGCGTCCAGATTGGCCGGATGAGACTTAGGCCACTGTCTTCCGATCTCTTGAAATACCTTTCTGCGATCGACCTGAACTAGACAAGCTTTAGAAAAAATAAATACAGAACAAAATGAGCACTGAAGTGCAAATCATTGCGGAACTCTTTTGACTCGCAACAATTCCGCAAAAATCCGTGAATCGCCCTTCCTTAAGGACCTCCTAGACTTCTTGCAAAACGCGAGGCAAGCGAGGAAGAATTTCGTCCAATTCCACTCTTTATTTACTTATTCAGATAAGGGTAGAAACGGAGAATTACTTCCTCGCTTGCCTCGCGCTCGGTTAGTTACTAGACGGAGCCAACTGCCAAATAGTCACATTGTCATGATTGTTACTGCCAAGGTCCTTGGCCAGCCAACCGGCCTTTCGAAGAGTTGGGCAGATTCTCGTTAGGTAACTAGACATTGACTTTGGCGAATCCGGGAAACCCGCTGGAAGATCAGTCAGGGCGTTGACAAGTTCAATTCGTTCCAGTAGCACCTTCGAAGACCCAGCCCAAATCTCTCCGATTGCCTCCTTGATTAGGGCAATGTAAGGATCTTCAGATACCGAAGAAAGCGCACTGAGCTCTACTTCATCCAAATATTGACTTAGTGAGTCCATCCCAGCTGATCTATCGAGGGCCGCAAGGACCCGAGAAAAGTCGGCCATACGAGGCATCTCATCCATTTCAAGGTCTGGCAAAACTGAAATAACTCTTGAGACTAAATCAAGTAACGATCCGTAAATCTGAGGCCGGAAGTGTCCCCAGCCCTTCAGGATTTCACGCTCAGTTTTCCGCTGAGAGTTTGGAATTGCGGGGAACTTGAACCTAATTAACCGATCTGCCAAATCATCCTGAATTCCTCCGATTCGAATTCCGTTAAGAATTACTAACCGCCTGAATTTGCAGACGAATATTCCACCATTTGTGTAAAGCTCTCGAGAGACATTTCCATCTCCAGTAACCGCACGACAAAGTGCATCGGAAAAGAACGGAGAGAGATTCGCAACATTGTCAATACCGATAACGTATGAGCCCTGGGCTGTTGTCGTCCAGGTTTCAATGTCTTTTGGTGGTTTCCTTCGGGGCACTAGCGAAGGATCGATCAGTTCGGTGAAGAGCTGAGCTGCGAATGACTTGCCACTGCCCTGCTCTCCATCGAAGTTCAAAGCCGGATGCGGGATGTCCTCAAAAAAGCTAGCGACTAGGCAGCCAATGAACAGGTCACGTCGGTGATGCGGAATGTTAATGAATTGAAATATGTCATTTACATTGCCTCCTCTTTCTGGTTCAGGCATAGCAACCGTGAGTATTGTCCGCAAAAACGGGATGGGGCTCCGATTAAGCACCGACCAGCCGTCTTTAGTGATCTCGACAGTTTTTCCTGAGTTGTCTCCTAGGTCTACGTAGCAATTCGTGCCATCGCCACCCACTCTCAGCGTGATTTCCCTTGGGTTTCTTTGAGCTTCCGCCGCAAGAATTTGAGCAACTTCCCTAAACGCTTTATCGCTCAAGATCAGCCCGTATCTCTTTATCAACTCCTCCGCCAGAACACTGCGCAGAGTGATCCCGCGACCATAAAAAGTGAGCGCTAGGTTTAAGCCGTTTTTTCGAATTGCGACCGGTTCGGAAGTATCCGTTGAGTAGAAATCAAACAGATCTAACGCCAACTCCAATGCCTTGTGGGAGTGAGTGTTACGCCCTTTGCTTTCGGCAGCGGTTGCATCAATTGGTTGTGACATTAGACACCGCCTTGATCCACTTTGCTACTCCAGGTGAAGCGAGCGCGCGACCCAGCTCAAGCGCTTCGAGAAGTTGCTCCTCTGAAAACGTTTTTGACGCAGATGCTGTCCAGCGAACAAGATCCCAAAACTCGTTTGGTGAGGACCACTCCTCTTTTGGCTTAAAGCAAAGAAATAGCTTCAGCGCTGCGTCCAGCATTGCGAGCGCCGAAAACAACCCTGCCCTCGCGTCACGAAAGCCAAACAATAGAAACAACTTCAGAGCGTTATGGCGACTTCCTCGTCGGAATTTCGGCAAATACTCCTCAACGCGCATGGGCAATAATTCAGGAACTTTTGCCACTGCTAGTAAAGCAACAAACGCTTCAAGCTCAACATCATTTAGTGCAAGCACCGATGAGCCACTATTTGTGGTCCTCGAACTATTTAGGCGGGATGATATTTCAAATGGCAAAATGGGTAGTTCACCTGAACTCAACCACTTATAACGAGCACCATTAGCTGCTTCAGGGTGTTGCGATGGCTGAACCATAATCACCCCGTTACCGGCGCGAACCTCTCCCCAGGCTTTCCCTAACGACCCATTGGAGTTCGAATAAGACTGCCCAAAAGGAACTGAAAATACATAGTGCCCTCGGCCTTCATGATTTGAGCGAGTTGACTGGAATGGGGAGCTGCTTATTCGTAGAGCGACACCCAAGGCGTCGGATATCTTCCCAGGGTCGTCGACGTCAACAGCGAGACCTCCAGAAGGGCCCATGTGCAGTGCGATTCCTCGGTCCGGGTGATTTTCAAACCATAGGTCCGCCTGAGACGTTTGATTTGAAGACAAGAATTGCCACCCGACGCCCAGAATAGATCCTGGATTCTTAGTGCCGGGTTTGATGGGAACTATCCACCACCCACAGTCCTGATAAGCGTAAGCACACTCCAGCGAAGTCTCTGCTCCTGAAAAAGTCGGGATTGATAGTGCTCTCTTCGATGAGTGAATAAGATCTCTATAACTAATGGAGGTCATTTCTTATCTCCTTCAACTCGAAGAGCCCTTAGGTCCTGAGAATTAGGTAGGTCATCTGGATCCTCCCCGGGGAGCGCGTCGAGCACAAGGTCATCTGCACGTTTGTTTCGCGCTTTTCGAGTCAAATGTGATCTCGGATTATCGATCTTCCGCCAACTGAGGGAGCCGGCTGGTTTGCAAAACGCTCGGATATCCAAAACGCTAATGCGGATTAACTTTGGGCCGGTTTCGAAGGCTGGCAATTCTCCAGACTTTATCCAATTACGGATTGTTTTAGTTGATACCGAAAGCATCTCGGCAGCCCGCTCTACTGATACGAAATCGGGATGTGGTGCATTGAACGTCGACATAACGCCCTTTCATATAGGTTATAAAGGAATGTCGTTATGTCATTTCGCTAGCGATTTCTCACTGCTTGAAACAATTTTACCACTTGGTAAAAGACGTGAGTTGGAAGTGTTGGCAAAGATTGGAAAACAGAGGATTTGCATCATAAGCTCATGATCATGGGCGCGGCAGAGAAGTATTATCCCCTGCGTTCTTGAACACTTTTGAGCCTAATTGTCAAATTCAACTTCCCCTCTGACCAAAGCGGATTAAGGGTACTCGGCTACCTAGCCACATAAGGGCCTTGCAGCTGCGAGGACTATTTCAAAACTGAATATACCGTCGGCCTTGAAACGCCAAACAGCTCGCCAATCTCAGAAACAGTTTTCTCACCTTTTTCATAGAGGCGCTTGACCTCAGCTTGCTGTTTCTCGGAGAGTTTCGGCTTTCTACCGCCGACCCTGCCTCTAGCCCTTGCTGCAGCTAGGCCATCTTTGGTCCTGCTGACTATAAGGCTGCGTTCAAACTCAGCAACTGCACCAATCACCGTGAAGAAGAACTTCCCCTCGGCCGTTGAGGTGTCTATGTTCTGGTCAATGACCTTTAGGCGGACTCCAGTTGAGTCCAAGCGTTCAAGAAGTGACAAAAGGTCTTTTGTAGATCGACCCAATCGGTCTAACTTGGTAATGACTAGCTGGTCACCATCTCTCAGATACTCAAACACCTTGGATAGCTCAGGGCGGTCCAGCTTGGTACCAGTGAACTTTTCTATAAAGACTTTGTCCGCCCCGGCTTTCTTAAGAGCATCTATCTGAGAGTTAGGGTTTTGCTCTGTTGTTGAAATTCTGCCATATCCAATAATTTGCGTCATGCTTGAAGTGTAAAGAATACGTAGGTAACTTGTCAATGATTTCTTTACTGAGTTTCTTTACAATCCGAAGGCCTATTTCTAGGCGTTCGCTCGGTGGGATCAAAAAGTAAAGAAAACAATCCTTTGCTTGACGAGTCTGTTGTTTTTGCGAGGCGCCTTTCTTCTTGTTCATCCAAAATCATCACCAGGTCCTTTTTTTAGATTGCTACTTGCCTTTACACAGTAGGCAAGGTCTTGAAAAATGAATAAAAACTAAAAGATTTTGCACGCGTTTAAGTGGCAAAGCAAAACGAGTTTTAAGTCGACAAAAAGACAATGTAGGAATGACTTAGATAAAAGTCGTGACCCTTGTGAGGCTTGGAATGCAAAGTTATGGTTGAGATCAGAGCGCTAAACAGTGGGTGGGGCGAAAGTTTGTGAGAGTTGAATCCTGTCCCCTCCTCGGCCGCCGCCCTTGATCACTATTCGATACTTCCCCTTGATAATTGCCCGCTTGTTTTCCATCGGTAGTTCAATCCAAGCCTTTCGTCCCAGATCTAAGACCTCTTCTAGCTCCTCTTCCCCCGGAAAATCGGGCACCAACTCAAATAATTCAACATATTTTCTGATGGATCCTGAAAACGATGAGTTTGCGACCAGAGAGTCCACCTGACCTTCGAGCGATATTATTTCGTCCTTGAGCTTTGCGATATTACCCATCACAGTTGGGCGGTGACCAACACCATCCAGTAAGGCTTGGGTGGCAATCACGTACTTTTCGTTGACCGAGTTGAGCCGAGCTTCCGCCGTCCGCAGGGATTCTGCATCCTGAATAAGAGGCTCAAACTCCCTGAGCCCGATGTCGGCCACAACAACCTCGGACACATAGTCATCCACAATGTGCCTGTGAATGCTTACGTGCTTGGATTTTTTATCGAATCCGTACAGCCTGCATCTATAAATCTTGTAGCGAAATGTCTTTTTCCCTTTCTTGGATGAGTTGCTTGAGGTGGCATACATTGCCTCGCCACATGGGCACTCAAGGAGGCCCCCCAGCAAGTAAGAGGGCTTTGGGCCGGGAATCATTTTTGAGCTTGTCAGTCGCTTTTTCATGTCCTCGAAATCAACCCTGGACACTATCGCCTGTATTTGAGATCGTGGCATTTCAGCGCCCTTTGACATCAAAATTCCCGCGTTTCTAGCCCTCAATAAAATCTGCGAGACCGCTGTGGTTGTCCAAACACCCGAAGGCGTCTCACGAATGCCGCTCCGGCTGTTTAATCGAGGGGTCTCCATAGCCTGGGTCCTAATGCCCAGGTTGTTCCAATGCTGAGCGATTGCCCAAGATGATTTTCCATCCTCGAGAACCATCCTGAATCCATCGCGTACATGTCGAGCCTCAGACTCTCGAATTGTTATTCGATCAGGCTCCCATCCAAAAGGTCTGAGTCCCTTTGTCGGCATGCCAGCGGCCAGATCCGCCCTGTTCCGGGCTCTTTGCCTTTCTATTCGTATATCGCTCTCCAGCCCTGAAAATATGTCAAGGAATGACAGCATCGCCTTGTCTACTGATTTTTGAGGGTCGTAGGTCCCAGAATTGAGGGTCTCAATAACGGCATCGGACTTTGAACACATCACCAACAATTTTTGATTCTCTAAAGCTGAGCCTCTGGTCAACCGCGAAATCTCCGTGGCGAGCACTACGTCAAATTTAGACTTACCCAGTCCATCCAGTAAGGCCAAAAAGCCAGGCCGAACTTCCTTTCCTTTGTAGGCGGAAATGTCATTGTCCCTAAACACCTCGACGACGTCGTATTTATTTTTGATTGCGAACTTACGCAGCTCATCAACTTGATTTGCGACCTTGTCAACGTTGTCTTTCGCCTCACTGATTCGGGCATAGATAGCCGCTCGCTTGACATTTGGTGTATTCATAAGTTAAACCCTAGTAATGACCAACCGGGAACATCACCTCTGTCTGATTTGACTCTGTTCATTCCTGTCTCCTTTCAAAAAGACTGTTGCAGGACTAACACGGACGGAAAGACAGCAAATAGAACGGTTACCGGAAGAATTACGAAG
>Ga0208770_1000824_pt1 | contig 17578 bp, 17 predicted proteins | sample AntAceMetag02UK9_FD_184771 | JGI IMG/M metagenome (GOLD analysis project Ga0208770, IMG submission 184771) | Saline lake microbial communities from Ace Lake, Antarctica - Antarctic Ace Lake Metagenome 02UK9 (SPAdes) (version 2) | ecosystem: Environmental > Aquatic > Non-marine Saline and... | reverse complement strand
CCAAAACAACTCCTGTTACTCCACCAAGAGTAAATAGAAAAATAAAACCAACTGCAAAAAGCATCGGTGTAGTATAAGTAATAGATCCGCCCCACATTGTAGCTATCCAACTAAATATCTTAATTCCGGTAGGAACAGCTATAATAATTGTAGCAAGCATAAAATATGCCCTAACATCAGCACTAAAACCAACAACGTACATGTGGTGAGCCCAAACTACAAAACCTATAAATCCGATTGCGACCATCGCATAGGCCATTCCCAGATAGCCAAATATAGGCTTCTTAGAGAAAGTTGAAATAATATGGCTAACAATTCCAAAAGCAGGCAAAATCATAATATAAACTTCAGGATGACCAAAAAACCAAAATAAATGTTGGAATAATATTGGGTCGCCTCCTCCTGCAGGACTAAAAAAAGCAGTCCCAAAATTTCTATCAGTTAACAACATTGTAATTGCTCCCCCTAAAACAGGAACAGCGAGTAAAAGCAAAAATGCTGTCACTAACATAGACCATGCAAACAAAGGCATCTTATGAAGAGTCATTCCAGGAGCTCTCATATTAAGAATTGTTGTAATAAAATTAACTGCACCAAGAATAGAAGAAGCGCCAGCCAAATGAAGAGAAAATATTGCCATATCAACGGCAGGACTAGAATGACCAACAGTAGAACTTAAAGGTGGGTATATTGTCCAACCTGTTCCCGCTCCACTTCCAACAAACATTGAGCCTGTAATTAAAAATAATGAGGGAACTAGTAGCCAAAAACTAATATTATTTAATCTTGGAAAAGCCATGTCTGGCGCACCTATCATCAAAGGAACAAACCAATTTCCAAAACCACCTATAAGTGCAGGCATCACTACAAAAAATATCATTAATAATCCGTGTGCAGTAATAATAACATTCCACATTTGTCCATCAGCAACAATGCCTAGGCCGGGAGATGATAATTCCATTCGCATGACCACTGATAGAAGAGCACCTACAATTCCCGCTAGGATTGCATAAATAAAATATAGAGTTCCTATATCTTTATGATTAGTTGAAAAAAACCATCTTATAAAAAAATTAGGCTTGTGATCCTCATGATGATCTAATGAATCTGATTTTGCGCTCATAATGTGTCTGCTCCTTTTAGTAACTCAATGTTTCTAGTTAATTTTAGCTCTTCTGGATCATCGATAATTTCATCATTAATTGCATAAGAATTTTTTGCCTGTTCAACCCATGCTAAAAATTCTACTTTTGGCAAAACTTTTACCACTGTAGGCATATAACCATGACCGTTTCCACAAATTTCTGAACATTGTCCACGATATGTTCCAGGTTCTTTTACATTAACCCAGGTCTCATTTAACCTACCAGGGACTGCATCTGTTTTAAGTCCCATTGATGGCACGGCCCAACTATGTAACACGTCTCCCGCTGTAATTAATATTTGAATATTTGTATTAGCAGGGATAACTAAAGGATTGTCTACTGTTAAAAGTCTTATATCACCTTTTTTTAAATCTTTGTCTGGAACCATATAACTTTCAAAATAAAAGTTTCCATAATCCGGATATTCATATTCCCAGTACCACTGATGACCAATTATCTTTACTGTCATTTCATAATCTTCTGTTTTCTCTTGCTCGTAAAGAAGCTTAAAAGATGGAATAGCCATAATAACTAAAATAATTACAGGTATAGCAGTCCAAAGAACTTCCAAAACTGTATTGTGTGTTGTGGTGGAGGGATTAGGATTTCTTTTAGCGCTAAATCTATAAGCGACATAAAACAAAAGAATTAAGACAAATAAAGTTACTCCGGCCATTACTATTGAAATGCCGTTATGAAGGGAAATAACTTTTCCCATTAAGTCTGTTGCCGGATCTTGGAATCCAAATTGCCAAGCTTTTGGAAAGTCTGCCCATAATGTAGCTGGGACTAAGCTAGAGAGCGTAAGTAATAAAAATTTCATATGGACATATTATTCAATAGTTAGTGTCAGTATATTGACAGGTTGTCGCTTAGAACATTTAATCGCGGTCAAAATAGTGAAAAACTAAACTTAAAGCTGAAACTACGGCTGTATCAGCCTTTAAAATTCTAGATCCTATCTTTAAATTATGAAAGCTTTTTGAAAAAGAAGATATAAACATTCTTTCTTTATCAGAAAAACCTCCTTCAGGGCCAATAATGATCAAAATATCTTGATTTAAGTTGATACTAATTTTTCCCAATTCTTTTCCTTCTAAGTTTTCATCAAACATTAAAATATTTTTATTATTTAATATGTCTTTCTGATATTCAATTTTAGAAATTTCATTTATTTCAGGTATTTGGGTCCTCCCTGATTGTTGTGAAGCGCTAAGAGCATAAGTATTAAACTTTTTCATATTTATCTTATCGGCAACCGTTCTAGAAAAAACAGTTGGATAAAATTTTCTTATTCCAATTTCTGTACCTTGCCTGATAATTGTTTCAGAGTTTTGATACTTAATCGGAGAAAATAAAAGGTCAATATTAGGCACCGACTTAGGTTCAGAAAATTTACTTACGCACTTAACTTCGATTTGTTTTTTGCCTATTTTCTCGATTACAGCAAGCCATTCGCCATCAAGATTATTAAAAAGTAGTAATTCATCTTTCGCCTTAAGTCTCACCACTTTTGATAAATGGATAAATTGCTCATAATCTAATTGATGGATTAAATTTTTCTCTAGTTTATTATTAATGTAAATTCTCTTCATGATTGATATTAACAAGAATAAAATAATATTTAAGGTTTTACCACTAGCTCTTCATAAATATATTCTTTTATTCAGATTAGATAGGCCCATAGGCTTTATGTTGCTATTTTATCCGGTTAGTTTTGGATTGTCAGTTTCATCAAAAATTAATTCTGATTTTTTATTTGTAATTTCTTTTTTTCTTCTCGGGTCAATAATTATGAGATCAGCAGGTTGTATTATCAATGACCTATGGGATAGAAATATTGATATTCAAATAGAGAGAACTCAAACTCGACCTATTGCATCTGGTGAAATAAGTGTATCAAAAGCTTTAATAAGTTTAGCTATTCTTTTATGTTTTGGTTTTTTAATTTTGATACAATTTAACTTAGAAAGTATTATCCTGGGAATAATTATACTTCCATTAGTTTTTTTATATCCACTCGCTAAGAAGAATTTTTTTCTACCACAACTTATACTTGGACTCATTTATAATTGGGGTGTATTTATAGGTTGGTCATCCTCTGGCTTTACAGTTCCATTCAATATAATGCTTCTACTTTATGTTTCTTGTGTTATTTGGACAGTTATTTATGACACTATTTACGCAACCATGGATGAGGAGGATGATAGAAAAATTGGAATTTATTCATCTTCAATCTTTTTTGGATCAAATAAAATGATAATACTTAATCTTCTAATTATTACTCAATTTATATTACTGATAATATTGGGAAATTATTTCAGTTATAGCTATTATTATTTTATATTAGTAAGTTCTTTAGGTACCGTTATGCTTTTTGATATCAATTTTATATGGAAGAACTCTGTGCTGAATTCTTTAAAATTTTTTAAAAGGAGTAATGCTTATGGAGCCATTATTTTAGTATCTCTAATGATTGGAAATAACTTAACTAATGTCTGAAAATAGAAAAAACTTTTTTAGAATTTCTAAATATTTTTTAAATTATAAATTTAAACTTTTTATCTCGATAGTATGTATGGTTATTGCGGCGGCTTGCACCGGTTTTCATGCTTGGCTAGTTCAACCCGCCCTTGACGAAGTGTTAATCAACAAAGACATATTTTATCTTTACTTTATACCAGCTGCAATACTTATTACAGGAATTATAAAAGGTTTATGTAGTTATGTTCAAGTAACTTCATTGTCTTATATGAGTCAAAGAATTATTGAACAATTGAGAATTCAAGTTTTTCATAGAATAATAAATCTTCACTATAACTTTTTTTTAGAAAATAAAACCGGCTCTCTGATCACTAGAATTACAACTGATACTTACTACCTCAATGGAGCTATGGCGAGTACCTATACTTCTTTAATAAAAGATAGTTTAACCTTATTTGTGCTATTAGGTAATATGTTTTATCAAAACTGGAAATTATCCATCATATCATTGATAGTTTTTCCTTTGGCCTCAATTCCAATCCGAGTCTTAGGAAAAAAAGTTAGAAATATTACAACCAATTTACAACATCAAGTAGGAGAATTAGCCTCAATTTTAGAAGAGATTTTTAGGGGGGCAAAACATGTTAAATCTTTTAATGCAGAAGATTTTGAAATTAAAAAATCATCAAAAGAAATTGAAAATGTAAGGCATTTGAATTTCAAACAAGAAAAGGTAATTGCAAGAGCTAGACCATTTACAGAAACTTTGGGGGCTTTTGCCGCTAGTCTTGCTATTTTTGGAGGCGGAGTATTTGTAATCAATGAAGGTATGACAGCAGGACAACTCACAAGTTTTTTAGTGAGCTTAATGCTAGCCTATCAACCTCTTAAAAGTTTAATAAATCTAAATGTAACGCTTCAAACAGGATTAGGTGCTGCGTCAAGAATATTTTGGCTAATAGACCATAAAATTGAAATCAATGATGGAGATAAAAATATTAAAGTAAAATTTGAAAAATTAATTTTTAAAAATGTATTTTTTAAATATAAAAATCATGAAGAAAATATAATTAATAATTTTAATTTTGAAATTATCAAAAATGATAGAGTTGCATTTGTAGGTCCATCAGGCTCAGGTAAAACAACTTTACTAGCACTTATTATTAGATTATTCGATATAGATAAAGGGGATATCTTTTTGAATACAGTTAGTACAAAAGATTTAAAATTAAAAAATTTAAGAAATTTCTTTAGTCTAGTTAGTCAAGAAACAGTTCTATTTGACGGTACTATTGCGGAAAATATTAAATACAACTCTAAGGCAAATAATCATAAAATAGATGAAATGGCAGATTTGGCGTGTGTAAGCGATTTTACAAATAAACTTAAAGATAAACTAGAGACCAAAATTGGTGAAAATGGTATGAAACTATCAGGGGGACAAAGACAAAGGTTGGCAATTGCAAGATCTTTAGTACAAGAAACAGATGTCTTACTTTTGGATGAACCTTCATCTAATCTTGATTTGAAAACTGAAGCTAAAATTTTTGAAAATATTAATAAAATTAAGGATAAGACATTAATTGTTGTAGCTCACAGATTGTCAACAATACAAGAATTTAATAAAATTGTTTATGTAGCTAATGGCACGATTAAAGAAGTAGGAACCCACCAAAAACTTATGGAAAAAAAAGGTGAATATTACAAATTATACGAAAAACAAAAAAAACATTAGTGTTAAAAAAATTTACTAGAATTAGATGGGTACAAAGTATAGTCGCATATAAAATATATTTAATTATAATTTTAATAAAAAAATTAAGCAGTTGGAAAACTATTAATCGTGAAGCTATTATAAGCGCCACCTCACAAAAAAAACCTCTCATTATTCTAATGTGGCATAATCAAATAATAGGAATTCCCTATTCGTGGAAATTAAAAAAAAAGGTTTACAACATAGTGTCCGATCATCCTGATAGTCAACTTAGTAGAAAGATTCAAAAGAGATTTGGATTCATTTCTTTAGAAAGATCTTCAAAGAGACCCACTAATATTCTCAGAAAAATAATAGAAATTGGCAAAAATAATGGCTGTATTTTTATTACACCGGATGCTCCTCATGGGCCAGCAAATGAAATAAATAGTAATATTTATAATTTAGTAAAGAAACTTGATGCGAATGTAATTTCCTTAACATTTAAAACTAATAAAAAAATTATAATTAAAACTTGGGATAAATTAAGAATTCCTATGCCATTTAGTAAGGGATTTTTTTATTGGGGTGAAATTATTGACTATAAAAAATTTAATGAAGAGGAATTTAATAAGGAAATCAAAGAAAGACTCAACGAGGGGATAAGAATAGTTAGTGAACATATTAATTTATAATTTTATTCATATCATTGCTTTTCCTTTTATTTTAATTTTTTTTATTTTTAGAATTATATTAAAAAAAGAAAATTTTAATTCATTTTCTCAAAAGTTATTAGTTTTTGGGAAAAAAGAAAATTATGACTATATAATTCATGTTGCGAGTGTTGGAGAGTTAAATTCAATTAGTTTTTTAATTAATGAGATATCTGAAAATAAAAAAATACTAATTACATGTAGTACTTTAAGTGCTTATAAATTAGCTATTAATAAATACAGTCAATACAAAATTCTTTATTTAACTTATGACTTTTATCCTCTTGTAAATTTATTTTTATCAAAATATAAAACTCGTAAATTTATTTGGATTGATTCCGAAATATGGCCAAATTACCTATACGGACTAAAATCAAGAAAAATTCAAACATATTTAATTAATGCAAGAATGTCTGAAAAAAGTTTTACAAGGTGGAGTTTGGTATCTAGTTTTATAAAAGAAATGGGGCTCATATATAAGACAGTCTATGCTTCAAGCTCAGTAGATAAAAAAAGATTTGAAATGTTATTCAAAAGAGAAATCTTTTTTTCCGGAAACTTAAAATTTTATCAAAAGTTTAATATTCAAATAAAAAAAAATAAAAACCTTTGCTTTGCAAGCATTCATCATCAGGAATATAAAAAAATTATCAAAATTATTAGCGAAATTAAATTAGATGATATTGAAAAGATATTTTTAATACCAAGACACCTTCAATATACATCATTATTAAATCATGAATTATTAAAAAATAAAATTCCTTTAAAAAAAATTATGATTGTAGATGAAATAGGTAAAAATAAAAATTTTCACTCTATTTCTAAGGTAACTTTTATGGGAGGTTCTCTTTTTAGACATGGTGGGCAAAATCCACTAGAAGCTCTTTCATGCGGATCATATGTTTTAACCGGCCCTTATAATAATAACTTTTCTTCAATGTATGAGGAGCTTGAAACTAAAAATTTATGTGGAGTATTTAAAGAAATTGACCATAATTTAATAGCTAAATCAATAAATGAAATTATGAAAAAAAATAATTTACTAGATATGAACAGAGTTAATAATTTATTTTTACAAAAAAAAGAAGAATTAAAAAAAATCACAAATACTATTAAGTATGATTAAAGCGCCTAGATTTTGGTATAGAAAAAATTTAAGTATATTTTCATTAATTCTACTTCCTTTAAATATAATTTGGATAATAGCAGGTTTTTTAAAAATTAATTTATCCATTAAAAAAAAAGTCAATATTCCTGTAATTAGCGTAGGCAGCGCAATCATTGGAGGTTCGGGTAAAACTCCAACAGTAATATTTATATGCAGTTTATTAAAACAGATAGGTTTCAACCCTCATATTGTTTCTAGGGGTTATGGTGGTAATTATAAAGATGTAACCAAAGTAACTAGTGAGTTCAACTACTATGAAGTTGGAGATGAAGCATTAATGATGTCCGCATATCATTCAACATGGGTAGCTAGAAATCGATATCTAGGATGTAAACTGGCTGAAGAAAATGGAGCTAATATCATAGTTCTCGATGACGGTTTACAAACTACAAGTATTGTTAAAGATTTTTCAATTTATGTTTATGACGGTATACAAAAGTTTGGTAATAAATTACTAGTACCTGCGGGACCACTTAGAGAAAATATTAAAAAAGCTGTTTCCAAATGTTCAATAATTTTTCAAATCAATGAAGATGAAACACAGGTTGAATTTAAAGATAAATATAAAAGTTTTGCTAAATATAAATTAGAAGAAAATCATCCTCTTTTACAAAAAAAAATAATTGCATTTGCAGGTTTAGGGTTTAATAAAAAATTTTTTGATCAACTAGGTAATTATGGATTTGATATAGCAAAAACAATTGATTACCCAGACCATCATCAATACTCATTAGAAGATATTTATAGCTTATTAGAAGAGGCCAATAGTCTAGATGCTCATTTAATAACAACCGAAAAAGATCATATTAGAATTCCAAATGATTTTAAAAAATCAATTAATTTTATCAAAGGTCAAATTATAGTAAATAATGAAGCAGATCTCATTAAAGAGATTCAAAAAAATATTGATTAAATTCTTTATAGATTTATTGCTATTTTTATCATTTAAATTAGTAAAAATATTACTCAACTTTATAGGATTTAATAATACATCTCTTTTAGGAGGTTACCTGTTTAAGAAAATAGGTCCTGTAACTAGATATCATCAAATTATTAAATCAAATATGAAAGTAATATATAAAGATGAAGAAAAAATTAAATCTTTTGCAATAAGAAATCTTGAACAAACAGGAAAAACTTTTTTTGAATTTATCAATTTAAATAAATTTAATAAAAATAAACTAACAGTAATTAATGATGAATATTTAAAAGAAATTATAAATATAAAAAAATCTTATCTTTTTGTATCGGCACATTATGGAAATTGGGAAATAACCAGGAATTTTTTATTGGATTATGGGTTTAAGTTACACTCTGTCTATAGGCAGGCAAATAACAAACTCATTAATAATGAAATTCAAAAAATAAGAAAAAAACCTGGGGCATATTTCTATAAAAAAGGTAAAGAAAGTGCTAAACATATGATTAAAGCATTAAAAAATAATGAGTGCTTGGCTATCCTAGTTGATCAGAAAGATAATAGTGGGAGCAAAATTAATTTTTTTAATAATCCAGCAAATACAAATACTGGATTTGCAGCTTTAGCTTTAAAATATCAAACTACCATTTGTCCAATTAGATCAAAAAGGATCACAAATGATAATTTTGAGATTATTATAGATAAACCCATTTTATATAATGAATTTAAGAATAAAAATGAAGTTGAACTAACTCAACAAATATATAGCGAACATATTGAGAAATGGATTATTGAAGATCCAAGTCAATGGTTGTGGGCGCATAAAAGATGGTAACAATCATTTCTTCTCTATTTCCATATCACCGTCTTTAAATTTAATAGTAAAAGTTTTGAGGTTTTTTAATTCATTTCTATTTTTAACTAATTTTTTATTATTCAATATAAGAGAATAGCCCTTGCTAAGATTTTTTTCCATTGAAGAATTTTTAATAATTCTCTCTTGAAAAGAAATTCTTTTTAGATACTGATCAAAATTAGATAAAATTATTTTATTTAAAGATGAAGCGTAATTATTCAAGTAATTAGTTTTTTCCTTAATTTTATAATAAGGATTATTTTGATTTATAGAATTAAATGGAGTTTGTATTTTTTCTTTTTTTACATTAATAACATTTTGATAGTTATTAATCTGACTATTAATTAATTTACTTACTCTTTCTTGCCACATAAAAATTTTTTGAATGGAAACATTGATGCTGTCTTTAAAAGACTTAGTCCTATGTGTGTAATTTTTAATAATGATTTTTATAGATTTATTAAAATGAGAATGTTTTCTTTCTAGATTTTCATAAATTTGGTTTTGATCTGGTGTTGCCATTTCCGCTGCGGCACTTGGTGTAGGTGCCCTCAAATCAGCAACATAATCCAATAAAGTAAAATCTGTTTCATGACCAATTGCAGAAATACTTGGAATCTTAAATTTAAAAACATTTTCAATCAATTCTGGCTCATTGAATGGCATCATTTCCTCTAAACTACCACCACCCCTAGCAAATATTACTAATGAAGGTTTTTGAATGAATTTTTGATCAGATAATAAATTCAGATATTCAATAATTTCTATATGTGAACTTTTTCCTTGAACCGTAATAGGACATATAAGTAATTTTGTTAGTGGGTATCTAGAAGTTACTCTTTGTATAATATCTCTAATAACAGCTCCTGTTGGGGAAGTTATAACAGCAATACATCCTGGATATTTTGGTATTGGCATTTTTACCTTAGGATCAAAATATCCAAGTTTATCAAAATATTTTCTCCTATCTTCAATTAACTTTAAAATTGACCCCTCTCCGCTAAATTCTATTTGATCAATAATAAGCTGATATCCAGACCTACCAAACTTTGCAAAAGAAGTAATTCTACCAAAGAAATTATATTCAACACCTTCTTCAATTTTAATTTCTAACCTTTCAAGATTTCCTTTCCAGCAAATACAAGAAAGTACTTCATCATTCTCCTTTATAGAAAAATAAGCGTGACCAGATTTAGGAATTGTTATAGGACCACACTCTCCTATCACACTGACGTATTCAAATGATTTTTCTAAGACATTTTTAATATCTAGATTTAGTTGCGTGACAGTATATTCAGGAATATTTTTCATTTTTAATGTATATTTATTTTTAATGATTGTATTCGTTATTGGCTCGGGAGCAAGAGAACATGCAATATGTAGGCTAATTAATAAATCTGACCTATGTGATAGTTTAATTTGCATTCCTGGCAACTATGGAATTGGAAAAATAGCTAATTGCATCAATCTCAATACTTCTGAAGAAATATTAATTTATTGTAAAAAAAATAAACCTGATTTGGTTATCATTGGTCCTGAAAAGTATCTTGCGGAAGGTCTAGCGGACGATCTAAGGAAGCAAAAGATAGCAGTTTTTGGTCCAGGCAAACTTGGGGCTCAGCTAGAATCCTCAAAAGATTTCATGAAAACATTTTGTAAAAAATACAATATAGCGACAGCTTACTCTGAAACATTTGATAATCTTGATGACTCAATAGCTTTTATTAGTTCAAGACCTGGGAAAATAGTTGTTAAATACGATGGATTAGCAGCGGGGAAAGGTGTTTTTGTTTGTGAAAATAGTGAAGAAGCAAAAGATGCGTGTAGAAAAATATTTATAAATCAAATATTTTCAAATAATAATAAAATAATTATTGAAGAGTACTTAGAAGGAAAAGAATTAAGTTATTTTATTTTACTAGATGATAAAAGTTACCAAACTTTCAGTTCAGCTCAAGATTACAAAAGAATAGGAGAAGGAGATACTGGACCTAATACTGGAGGTATGGGAACTGTCAGCCCTGCCCCCATCTTAAATGAATCATTAGAAAAAAAAATAATAGACAATATTGTAAATAAAAGCATACGCGGCATTCAAGAAGAATTACTTGAATTTAAAGGTGTATTATTTTTAGGTATCATGGTGGATAAAATAACTGGAGAACCAAAACTTCTGGAGTACAATACAAGATTTGGAGATCCCGAGATTCAAAGTATTTCAATGAGACTTAAGTCGGATTTTTTATCAGCAGCTCATTCGGTAGCTACAAATAATCTTGCATATTCAGAAATCAAATTTAGCGATATTAAAAAATCTATTTGCTTAATTTTAGCAACCAAAGGCTATCCTGATGACTACCCCAAAGATACAATAATAAATAATTTAGAAGAATTTGATAAAGAAGAAGATTTATTTATCTTTCATGCAGCCACATATTATGACAAAGGATTGGTCAAAACAAATGGAGGAAGAGTTTTATCGATAGTAGCATCAGGAGATAATTTATTAAATTGCAGGGATAAAGTTTACGAGGTAGCTGAAAAAATTAATTGGAAAGAAAAATATTATAGGCCCGATATAGGATTATTACTTTAATCTTTTTTCTTTAAAGAATTTTTTTAGTAAATTTTCACCTTCCCACTCATGTTTAATCATTATAGTTTTGCTGATATTTTTTCTTTCTGGATTATCATTAGGATAAAAATAATGAATTTCTTTTATTCTAGCTGATTTAATAGCCTCCAAACATAGGAAACAGGGAGCAACACTCACTATCATACAATAACCATCTAGCCGCTTTTGTTTTAAAATATTACATGACTTTCTAATAGCTAATATTTCAGCATGAGCGGTTGGGTCATAAGAAGAGAGTTCTCTATTATGGTCATATGCTATGATTTTAAAATCTATTGGATCATAAACTAATGCTGCAATAGGTATCTCATTTTCTGTAATAGCTAATTCGCATTGTTGCGATACAATTTTAAAAAATTCTGTTAATCTAATATTCAATGAATAAATATAATAAACCAATTATTGGAATAACAACAGACTATGAAAATAAAAATCAAAGTTATTCAAAATACCCTTGGTTTGCAATAAGAGAGAATTATATAAAATCATGTGAAAAATATGGAGCTAGCTGTATTATTTTGCCTATTAGTAAGAATAATATTGATCTAAATCTCATAGATGGGCTAGTTATCACAGGTGGTAATTTTGACATCGACCCTAAGTATTTTGACCAAAAAATCAAGTCAACTAAAATTAAACTAAAATCAGAAAGAACTCATTACGAAATCAATTTACTAAAAAAATTTTATAAATTAAATAAGCCTATAATAGGGATATGTGGTGGGGCACAACTTATAAATGTTTTTGACGGGGGTACACTTATTCAAGATATAAAAAGTAAAATTAAACATGAACAACCTAATCCTAGAAATGAAACAGGGCATGAAATAGAAATAATAAGAGGAACATATTTAAATAGTATTTATAAAAAAAGATTAAATAAAGTTAATAGCGCCCATCATCAAGCAGTTGATTGTATTGGGAAAAATTTAGAAATTAATGCTATATCGCCAGATGGAATAATTGAAGCATTTAGTCACAAAGTACACCCCTACTGTATAGGCATTCAATGGCATCCGGAATTTTTAATTACCAAATTAGATGAAACTATAATAAAAGACTTTATAAAACATGCCTCACATAACATTAAGTAAAAAAGTATCTGAAGAATTTAAAATCTCTCGTAAAAGAGCGGAAGAAATTATTAAAGAAGGACAAATATTTATAAATGAAATTGAAGAAAAAAGACCTTTTATAAAAGTACTTGAGACACAATTCATATCAGTCAAAAAAGATATTAGTAAATCTAAAATAAAATTATTAATTTTCAATAAGCCTAAAGGTTGTATTACAACTCAAAATGACGAGAAAGAAAGAAAAACAATATATTATTATTTACCCAAAAAATTTCATGAATTTCATTATATTGGAAGACTAGATTATAATACAGAAGGCTTACTGATACTTACTAATAATAAAAAATATAAAAGAGAATTAGAAAATCCACAAAATAACATAACAAGAAGATATGTAGTCAAAGTTGTTGGTAATATTGATGCTAAAAAAATTAACTCAATGAATCAAAAGATTTATGGAGAGCTTGTTTATAAAAAACCAAATATAAAACTACTTTCTCAAAATAAAAACACAAATACTTTAATTTTTGAATTACACGAAGGTAAAAATAGAGAGATTAGAAAAATATGCGAGATATTTAATTTAAGAGTTGACAGTTTAAAACGGATTAATTTTGGTCAATATCACTTAAAAGGAATACCTATAGGCGGATACAAAGAAATTATAATCTAATGAGAGTAATATCTGGAAATCTAAAGGGAAAAAATATTGAAATTAAAAAAAAAGTAAATTTTAGGCCGACATTATCAAGAATTAGAGAAGATATTTTTAATATCATAATGCATAATCCATTTATAAATAAATTACCTAAGGATAGTGTTTTTGCGGATATATATTGCGGATCAGGATCGATTGGGATCGAAGCACTCTCACGAGGTTTTAAACATTGCCATTTTAACGATATTGATAATGAGCAGATACATATCATATCAGCGTTTTTAAATAAAAATAAAGATTTAAGTTATGATTTTAGTAATGCAGACTTAATCAATTCAACTAACGAAATACCATGGAATGATTTTGATATTATTTACTACGACCCTCCTTATGAAATGAAACTGGAGACAATTATATTAAATCATATTGATAAAATTAAAGACAATGCGATCATTATATCTGAAACTAATTATAAAATTTTCAAGGAAGTAGATTCTATTCATTTAAAAAGTTATAAAAATAAGTCTATTGGATTTTATGAATCAATAAATCTTAAAAAATTTTTAAGCGTTTAAAAATTTTTTTTTCAAATTCTAAAAAATATTTATATTGTCCAAATAATGTACCAATTACAATTAAAACAAACTGATAGATAGGAAAAATGATCAGTATTCTAATTATTAAGTATAGAGGGTAGTAAGGAATAAGAGATTCAATATTTAAATAATTTATTAAAGGTCCGGAAATAAACACTGATAAGCTACCACTAATTCCAAAAATAATAAAAATAATAAATAAATGAAAAAAAGATTTAGCCTTAAAAAATAAAATTAATTTATCCATTTATTAAATTTTTGTATTCTTTTTTAAAATTTCTACAGCAGGTTGATCTAAAAAGTTAACATTTTCAATTTTAGATCTTAAAAAAATATCAAAAATTAACAGAATAATTAACTTATTATAACTTTTATAATTATTGGTAATTGATATAGAGCTAACTAAATTACCTTTTTCTTTGAGGGTTTTAATAGCGCCATTAAATAATTTTTTTAGAATAGTTTTATCCTTGCTAATTAAATCAAAAAAAATATAGCTTTTATCTTTCGGTCCATCTATATATAATTGAAATTGGCTGTGCTGATCAATAGGACCTAAAGATGAAATATAAGTAATAGACTTATTATGTTTACCTAAGCTTTCCGCAAAAATCTGCCTATACCATTCATTTATCGCGGTTAATTTTTGATTATAAGAAAAACCAATTAGCATATTTGATTTATTATTTCTCTGAGATAGATAAAAATCTAATAAAAATTTACCAATTTTTGATTTTTCTTTCTTTATATCATTAAAAGCGTCAAGAGCACCTTTAACTAATTTTGGAAGAGAATATCCTATTAACAATAAAGGAAGATAGCCAGTAACGGAAAAAATGCTAAATCTTCCACCTATATCTGGATCATGATCTATGCAAATTATATTATTTTTTACTCCATAATTTCTTAAATAGTTATCGGTATTTTCAGTAATAAATAAAAAATTATTTTGAAAATCTTTATTTTTAATTTTTATTAAATATTTTTCTACATAATTTAAGAAATATTTTGTTTCGGCAGTTTTACCTGATTTTGAAATAAAAATGAACTTATCATGACTTGTTATGCTGTGATTAGTTAGATTTTTTTCTATCAACTCGTCATACGGATTATCATATATAAAGATTTTTGAATCTAGTTCTTTAGGATTAAGAAACTGAATGAGCAACTTAGAACTTAATGAAGATCCGCCCATTCCAAAAACATGTACTCTATTTTTTTTATGAACTAATTTTTTGAAATTATATTTTTTATAGTAGTTCTTATCTAAAAAAGGGAGAAAAAAATGATTTTTTTCAAATTCGTTAAAAAAAAAATCTTTATTTTTAAAATTTATTAAAATAGAAGAATTTATATTTAAATTATTACTAACAGATAATTTCATTTTTAATCAGTATTTTGATCTGATTTTTCTTTAAAAGCATCGACAGTATCTGATGATTTTTTATTTTTCTCTCTCATACTTTTACCTTTTAATAGCCATGAGAAGAAGCCTTCTTCACTCTTATATCCCATATCATAATCAATTTGATCTCTTATATTAATATTTGTATCCGAAGTAGTAGTTTTAGAAAGTATACCACTAACCAAATCTTCATTTGAAGAAGTTTGGTTATTTGATCCTAGCACTAAAGTATTGAGAGCATTTTCATCTTCTAAGTTATCAGAGCCAGGAGCAGGTAAATCATATATGGGCGGTATAATCAGACTTTTATTAAAATCTACAGATAATTCGTTTAGTTTTCCTCTTTGGCAGCCAGTAACCAATATGACTAAACCTATAATTAAAATTAATTTTCCCATTAGATTTTTTTTCCTAACACAATACTAATCATAATCATTATAAAGCCAATAGAAATGTAACTATCAGCTAAATTAAAAGCGGGCCAATGATAGTTGAAGATATTAAAATCTAAAAAATCAACAACATAGCCTCTTAAAACCCTATCAATAACATTACCCACTGCTCCAGCTGTTATTGCCATAAAACTTAAACTAATAATTTTATCTTTATTGGTAAACATGAGAGAGGAAATATACAAAATTATTATAGAGAGTAATAAAGTTATTATAATTTGATTTGAATCCGGATTATTTAAAAAACCAAAAGCAAACCCATAATTTACAACAAATGTTATACTGAAAAAGTTGTTGATAAATAGAGATTCATATAAAGTGAAGTTGCCCTCTATGTAAAATTTTGTTATTTGATCTAAAAAAATTAAAAGTAAAACTAATAAAATTTTAACTAAATGAAAATTTTTATTTACTGACTGATTTCCAAACATTATCACATCTATCGCACATTTGAAGGCTATTGTTTCTTACTTCTTCTTTAACTGTCCAACATCTTTGACATTTTAATCCAGGGGCAATTTCAACATCAACAAATACCCTAGGGTCATCAAATGATAGCGCTGAAGAATTTTTTTCATCCATTTCTTTAATTTTAAAATTACTGACGATACTTAATTCTGAAAGATCGATATTTTTAACATTATTTAATATTTCTGATTCTAAAAAAATAACGACTTGCGCCTGAAGGCTTGAGCCAATGAGCTTTTCATTTCTTTTTATTTCTAATGCTGAAGTAACAGCTTTTCTAATTTCCCTTATATCAATCCATTTTTTTTCTAATTTTTCATCATAATAAGCATAATCATCCTCATTGAAGGTTTGCAAATGGATACTTTTGTTATTGTTATAGAGCCTAAGTTCCCAAGCCTCTTCAGTTGTAAAAGATAAAATTGGTGAAAACCATTTTGCTAAAAATTCAAATATAAAATGAAGACATGTAACTGCAGATTTTCTTTTTAAACTGCCTTGAGGATCACAATACAAGCTATCTTTCCTGATATCAAAATAAAAAGCAGATAGCTCTAAAGTGCAAAAATTTAATAATTTTACATAAATAGAATGATAATCGTGCACCAACATGCAATTTTTTAGCTCTGAATGCATTTTAGATAATCGAGAAAACATATATCTTTCTAGTTCCGGCATTTCAGAAACTTCAATTATTTGATCAATATTAAAATTATTTAAATTTCCTAGAAGAAATCTGAATGTGTTTCTAACCTTTCTATAAGAGTCGATTTGATAATTAAGAATTGTATTATCTAGTCTAATATCTTCTGAATAGTCAGAAGCAATAACCCAAATTCTTAAAATATCAGCTCCGTATTTATTTATAATTTCATCAGGAGAAATGACATTTCCAATTGATTTAGACATTTTTCTACCTTTGCCATCAACTACAAAACCATGCGAGAGAACTGTTTTAAAAGGAGCTCTCCCTCTCGTTCCACAAGATTCAAGTAAAGAGGAATGGAAGAATCCTCTAAATTGATCGGAGCCTTCTAGATACATTGTTGCAGGCGATTCTAGATCATCTCTGTCTTCCAATACATATGCATGGGTAGATCCGCTGTCAAACCAGACTTCTACAACATCTTTCACTTGCTCAAAATCTACTTCATTATATTCGGGGCTCAAAAATCGAGACGGTTTAGAATTAAACCAAGCATCGCCACCTTCTAATTCATAAATTTTTGCAATTCTTTCAATAATAATTGGGTCTCTTAATGGTTCACCTGATTTTTTATTAACAAAAATTGGCAGAGGAACTCCCCATA
>Ga0208770_1000823_pt1 | contig 17617 bp, 21 predicted proteins | sample AntAceMetag02UK9_FD_184771 | JGI IMG/M metagenome (GOLD analysis project Ga0208770, IMG submission 184771) | Saline lake microbial communities from Ace Lake, Antarctica - Antarctic Ace Lake Metagenome 02UK9 (SPAdes) (version 2) | ecosystem: Environmental > Aquatic > Non-marine Saline and... | reverse complement strand
CTGCCATCGTCAATTTTTTAATTGACGAGTTAGAAAATATCATGAAAATTGGCACTGTTGCCACCGACACAGTCAGTCTTTAATTGGCACAATTGCGACCGGCAAACTCATCCAAAAAGGGCATAGTTGCGATCGGCAAACGGAGGCTCAAAAGTGGCACGGTATGACCGGCAAGGGTGGCACAGTTGCGACTGGCATATCCACCCATGTTCCGTTGATGAAATAATTTCCTTAATTTGGGTGTGATAAATAGAAAATAATAGGAATTTTTTGTACTGATAGCGAAATGTTATGATCAACCATCGAATGAAATTAATCTGCATAGCTTTTTGTGTATTCGCTTGCTCCTGCATAAATACAAAGGAACAAGCCCCACCAACAATTCCCAATGAATCAAATCAAACCTATCTAAAGAACATTGACGCAACAAAATTGGATTCTAGCTTTTACGGTAATTATTATGAAGAAGAATTCCTGAATAAACGGAATCAAGGCTTAAAACTCACCAACTTGCTAACTAAGGAGCCTTTTAAAGGCGATCTTGAGAAAAACACAGAATACCAATTTGAAATTCAACTCATTGGATATGACTATGCAACAGTTGATAATGTATCGAGTAAATCAGTAGCAATAACTTATGACAGAGGTGCGAACCCGAACAGATTTACGCTGAACACGTCTGATAAATTTTCATTTGACTTAGCAATATCGCTTGATCTCAATTCGGTTATGATAACTCGAAACTGGACTGATTCAACCAAAGCTGATTACATTGAGAAAATCAGGTATGGCAATGAAATAATCCATGTAGATACGCTTTACGTGAAAAAATAAGATCATAACATTGCCTGATCTCCCATGGTGGTTCATTGCTAGATGAAACCTTGCTGCTTTCTATTAGCCCCGAAAAATCTCCGGTTTTCCTCACTCGAATGAAAAAAGTTGTGATGAATATCGGAGATTTCTCTAATTTCTATCGGAAACAAAACACACGTCAAGCACCACGGAGGATTGCTAGGCGTTATAATTAATTGATGCCCATAAATTCATGAATAGTAAACTCAAGCTCAAAATTCCAATCTTTTTGTTTTTACTCGGAAGCTTAGGAACAGTTGGTGTGTTTTTCTCAATTTTCACTACGACCAGATACCAAGAACTAGACATTCCATATCTAGGACTTGCAGGATCAATCCTGATACTTTTTCTAACTGTTTATTTAACAACGAACTCATTCGGAAAACTTTTTCGTGAACTAGTAACAGTGGAACTCAATGAACGTGAATTAAAGATTTTCTATATCCTCACAATGAGATCCAAAATAATACCTTGGACTGAAGTCACTGGATATCATATTTCAGCCATCATAACAGGAAGATATCGAACTAAAATGATCGAGGTTTTCACCCTTCACACAAGAACCAACGAACGAATTGATATTGTCCAATATTATCACAGGAACTACAACGAACTTGTGAATGAAATCAAGAACCACACGAAGAACTATCTTGGTTATCAACCTTACAAACAGGGAATTTGGGGACGGAGATATACGAACGAATATCAACAATAGCTGAGGATAACATATGCTATCTGTTATATGCCAAAGGGCTTTCTGGTCGCTTATGTGCAACTCGACTGTGAATCTGCAGCTGAGAGGGGTGCTTTATACTGGGTGTGGTTCGCAGGAGTTTTACCTTTGGGACTTAGTGATTTTCTGATACTTTGAAGCACCCCCTTGCCCGGTGCGGCAGGTTTCACTAGTTTAGTACTTACTACAGCTTGAGGGCATACACCCGAAAGCATGAAGTTGTGTTTAATTTCAAAAAGTTTGTCACATATTGAGAAACATTGTATCCAATAGAAAAGACACTATGAAAAATCCACTCTCTAAAAGTTATAATGAGGCAAATGACCAACAGCTCATTGAACAAGCCAATGACGGAAACAAAAATGCGTTAAACGAACTAATTGTTACACATGAATCTTTCATTTATAATGTCGCTTGGAAATTCACTGACAATAAGGAAGAAGCAAGTGACCTTACCCAAGAAGTGCTCATAAAAGTTATTACTAAGTTATCTACTTTTAAAGGGAATAGTTCCCTAAGGACATGGCTCTATAGAATCGTATTTAACGAATTTATGCAAACCAAAAGGAGACCAATGGAAGATAAATGGGAGAGTTTTGATGACTTTGCAGATAAGCTCAACGCTATTCCAAGCCCAGACCTTTCGGCTGAAGAAGAAGAGGAACAAATTTACCGAACTAGAACGGCAAGAGTTCGCTGCATGTCTGGAATGCTTATGTGTCTAACCAGAGAGCAGCGATTAATATATTTGTTAGGTGATGTGTTTCAAATTGACCATAACCTTGGCGCTGAGATATTCGAAGTAAGTAAAGATAATTTTAGAACGAAATTGTCGCGTACCAGAAAGGAATTTCATGCTTTTATGAATAAACAGTGTGGATTAGTCAACCTTGACAATCCTTGTCGTTGCTCCAAAAAAGCTAAAGCAATGGAGGCAGCAGGGAGAATGCAAACAGACAAGAAGATTTTTGACCCTGAATTTAGCGCTACAATAGCTGAATACGCTGACAAAGTTGCTGATGAAGTCGCTGACAAAGTTGATAGAAAGTATATTGAGTTTTTCCAAGATCATCCAACAAAGAGAGCTTTGGATAAAGAATCCATCATTCGTGAACTGGTGAATGACTCAAATTATAATAAGTACTTTGATGAAATAACTGGAAAATAGAAATTCCCACATATAGTCGGTCTGACCGCCAACCATTCTTCAAATGGTTGGCTTTTTTTATGCTTTTGTCACACTTTGATTGATCGTGTATCCAACCGATGTAACAATATTAATAATAACAAGAACATCGTATATCATGAAAATTAAAGTGGCACTAACAATCAAAAAACCGATACAAGAAGTATGGGAAGTTATGGGTAACCAATTTGGGCACGCTGATAAGTGGTCTAGTAATTTTAAAACATCCAAACCCGGTGGTGAACCAAAATTTAGCGGACTTGAATATTCTCTTAGAGATACTACAACTGATCGAGGGAATACAGTGCAAGAACTCACAGCTTTCGATCCGGGAAAATACACATTGAGCTATGTCATTACTAAGGGTGCTCCAGAAATAGCAGAAATGGCTGGTGCAGATTGGTCCTTGGTTAGTGAAAGCGAAAATTTAACAACGCTAACAATGGATTTTACCATGGAACCGAAAATGCCCTTACCTGCAGAAATGGAAACCAAGCTGAAAATGGGTTTAATGGCATCTGTGAAAGAGTTGGCAGAAGAGTTGAAATTTTATTTGGAAACAGGAAAACCACACCCTAATAATTCAAACAAATAATGTTCGTACTATTGAAAATTCAATTAGTTACTAATCGTATTTATCCTAGTCATTCCCGCAACACTTTATTCTCAACCTAAATCAGCAGAAATGAAACCAAAAAAAGAAATATCAGCAGCATTCCCCTTTGAGTCAAAATACATTGAAGTAATGGGGAGTAAAATGCACTATATAGATGAAGGCGAGGGTGATCCTGTCTTATTCTTACATGGAAATCCTACTTCGAGTTACTTATGGCGAAACATTATTCCCTACATGACTGGAAAAGGAAGATGTATCGCATTAGATCATATTGGAATGGGTAAATCTGATAAGCCAGATATCGATTATGGTTTTATTGATAGTTACAATTACTTGGAGGAATTTATAGAGAAGTTAGGTCTCAAAAAAGTTACTTTGATTTTACATGATTGGGGTGCAATGATGGGCTTTCATTATGCTAACATGAACCGAGAAAATATAAAAGCGATTGTCTTCATGGAAGCTTCAATTGATGTCCCTCGTTATGAAACAATGCCGAGCAGTATTAAAGCCGCGCTCAGCTTAATGCGTACAAATTTCATAGGAGGACTGCTGGTGAAAAGGGGTAATCTCTTTATAAAAAAAATGCTTCCAGATATGATAGTAAGGGAATTAACGCCAGAAGAAATGGCCTATTACGCAGCTCCCTATCCAGATGCAAAAAGCAGGAAACCGCTACATAGGTGGCCGCAGGATCTCCCAATAAAGGGAAAGCCAGAATTCAGTGCTAAAAGATTAATGGACTATTCGAAATGGCTTAAAGAAACGGAAATCCCTAAATTATGCTTTTACGTTACTCCCGGCATTGGAATTCAAGAACCAGATCTTAAAATAATACGAAATGATTTTAAAAACATCACGCTAATTAATCTTGGAGAAGGATCACATTTCCTCCAAGAAGATTTTCCACATGAAATCGGAGAAGGAATCTCAAAATGGTATGACGAAATAAATTTATAGCCATTGGAATTATGAAATAACGAGACACACGTCGAGTAGATATCTGGACAAATGCGGTGGAAGAGAAAACGGATAATAATAGAATTCTAAAAAAGACCTATTTGAAGAACGAGCTGGTCTATACCAGTCTTTGAAGTGGCTCATGGTTGTATAGGGCAGATAAAATGAGTGCATTAAGTCCATTACCACAAGTAAAAATCATTTTGACAGATAATGCCAATGATGATGAAAAAGTTGATTGGCAAGATGGCGCAATGGCTTTTCGGCGTATCATGAACAATCCTTATGGACGGGAAAGAGTCAAAGGTTGGGTTGTTTTTAGAATCCCAATGAACTTTTCCAGTCAGGCGACCAATCCATTTTCAAAATCATTAGACAAAACCAAAAGAGTCTTTTTGAATACAGATGGACTGGGGCAGTTTGTCATTTTTAAAGGATATGGAAGAGAAGGCCATGACCCGAATCATCCTGATTATGGATATATCGGAGCGCGACAAGGTGGTGCTGAGGAAATGAATTTGCTCGCAAACAAAGCCAATGAATACAATGCCGATATTTGGGTGCATATCAACGGCACAGAGTCTTATCCTGAAGCCCGACAATTCAGCGAATCATTGGTAGTCAAAGAGAAACTATGGTGGGATTGGCTAGATCAATCGTATCAAATAGACAAGCGAAATGATGCACTAGACAATAAAAGGTATAACCGGTTGAAATCGTTAAAAGAACAAGTCCCTCTTCTGGATTTTATATACTTAGATGTTTGGTATGCCAAAGGAAGTTGGGATAGTCGAAAAGTAGCTGAGGAGATCAATTCCCTTGACTTGATACTAGCCACAGAATTCCCACAAGATTTAGAATATAATGCCGTTTGGAATCACTGGGCAGTTGATAATAAATATGGTGGAGAAAATATAAAAGGGTTCAATAGTAAGATTGTACGTTTTATTCGGAATCATCAAAAGGATACTTGGATAGCCGATCACCCATTCCTTGGAGGAGCCAAAATGGTTGATTATGAAGGTTGGCAAGGACGAATAAATTATGACAATTGCATTGACATCACCTTCAAAACCAATTTGCCGACCAAATACCTGCAGCATTTTCCTATTATCAGATGGGAAGAAGATACGATGGTGTTAGAGAACGATTTTGTCGTAAATACCAGCATAAAAGATCTTGAAGTAGAGGAACAAAAGGATAAAAGTGAGAAGAAGACTATTCCATTTGGAGCATTTGCGCTGATTATAATCATAGGCTTTATCTACCAGATAACTGCTGATGGCAGATTCGGTTAGCTATTAGCACTAAAAAGGGTAATTGAACAAGAAAAGGGTGTTTTAACCGTCAATGATGTAAAATCAATTACAACAACTTATTACAGCGAACTCCTACAACTTAATCATCGATTGTTCTAACTGTGAGGCTCTCAGAGGAATCTGAAGCTACTCATTTGGAATCTCAATATTTCAACAGGTTTCATGAACTTACCAAACAGAATATATCTGACACAGACGAGCTTGATGGCGTAGCTATTAGACGCTATTGAGGCTACAATATTGGTATTTATCGAAAAACTATAGGCACAACAAAAACGATAACCAACTAAAAAATGTCTAACAAACGCTAGAAAAGCAATAGGCAAATTAGCTACGTTCACAGAGCTTTTGAATCAGATACTTTTATTGTAGATAAGCAACGGTCAGGTCTACAGATTTTAGTTTAATGTTGCATACAGTTATAAATAAAGCTCCTCTAATATTCCTATTAATTTTAGCTAATCCAATTTCAGCTTGCGATAGCGAGATCTGGTTTGATAAAATTGAAGATTGGTTTATGGATTCATCTATTGCATTTGAAGGGGAAATATTGACCGTTAATTATCTTGGCGAAAGTGACTCAACGATAACTATAGACCAACACGGGGATAAATTGTCAACAATAATCTTTGATACGAATGGCTATGACCTTTATGAAGTACGGGTAATTAGAGATTTCAAAAACCAACAACTTGATTCAATTATTCACATAAGAACGGACGCTCGCTCATCCTGTTCGCCCTTTTTTCAATCACATAAAAGGTATATCATATTTGCGAGTAGACCTGACGAGTACGCTCTCTACATAGATATATGTTATGGATCGACTATATCCACCAATGAAAACCTACAAATAATAGAAAAATTGATAAAATAACTAGCTACAATATTTAGGATCCAAAAACTAAGGACTGAGGGGCCTCTCATGATTTCACTTTACCGTTTGACTTAGTCGGAAAATGGGAGCTGGAGGCTGTACATTTTCAATCTATCTGGTTCCTCTTGATTTATTATAGACAGTTTGCGCGCTCCTTTAGGGAGTATTCCGATAGTAATTCTCCTACAATCCCTTTTGCTCCAAATGGATGTGCTTTGTAAAAATGTTGTTTTGCTTTTCTGTGAAAGCTAGATTTTTTGTAACTACAATTATCTGCCAAATACTCTCGAAAAACATCGATAAAGAAATTGTGCGAAGCAATCGGGGATAGGTTTATACAAAAGACGCCAATTACTTTTTGCAATACAGGGATACAAATAGCATCAAGGTATTCACTTAACTGCGAATTTTTGGCTGTGTCAAAAATCTGAGAAATTACTAGTTCTATAGAAAAAGTAAGATGACCTTGTTGAAGAGATAACTAGTGTCATAGGCCATAGAGATCTAACGTATAAGAAATGAAGAAACGATTTATATACTTACTTATAGCATCGATATTGCCCTTGATTACCTTTTCTCAAGCGACACAATATACTTCCATTAGCTCAAGGGCATTAGTCGTCACAGTTGATCCCGACTTCCCCGTCATAAAGCAATACACATGGCTTAAAAACAATGCGACTTTCAACGGAAATGCATCAGGAAATAAGACTATGTTAATCAACGGAATAGGATTTTCTCCTGAAGTAACCTCATCAGTTAAAGAAAACGCGATTACCTACACCATGAGTATCGAAGAGATTCAGGTTTTGCTGCGCGTGAAGATTGAAGTGGTGGATGATATAGTAGATCTCAAATTTATTGAAATTAAAGAGGGTCAAGATTTTAGAATCAATACCATCGCCTTCCCAGCGCATGAATTAGTAACGGTTACTTCTATAGAAAAAAAGGCAACTTTCTCTGGAGCCAAAATGTACACCGCTATCGAAGGCAATGAGGGGGATGTTTTTCAGGAAGTGAATAAGCACACTGTGTTAGATACGATACCCCAAGGATTTTTGTACGGAATATTAACTAATCAAGTGCTTTCTGCCGCTATCTGGACAAATGCGGTGGAAGAAAAAACGGACAATAGTAGAATTCTAAAAAAGACCTATTTGAAGAACGAGCTGGTCTATACCAGCCTTTGGAGCGGCTCATGGTTGTATAGGGCAGATAAAATGAGTGCAGTAAGCCCATTACCACAAGTAAAAATCATTTTGACAGATAATGCCAATGATGATGAAAAAGTTGATTGGCAAGATGGCGCAATGGCTTTTCGGCGTATCATGAACAATCCTTATGGATCGGAAAGAGTCAAAGGTTGGGTTGTTTTTAGAATCCCAATGAACTTTGCCAGTCAGGCGACCAATCCATTTTCAAAATCATTAGACGAAACCAAAAGAGTCTTTTTGAATACAGATGGACTGGGGCAGTTTGTCATTCTTAAAGGATATGGAGGAGAAGGCCATGACTCGAATCATCCTGATTATGGATATATCGGAGCGCGACAAGGAGGTGCTGAGGAAATGAATTTGCTCGCAAACAAAGCCAATGAATACAATGCCGATATTGGGGTGCACATCAACGGCACAGAGTCTTATCCTGAAGCCCGACAATTCAGCGAATCATTGGTAGTCAAAGAGAAACTAGGGTGGGATTGGCTAGATCAATCGTATCAAATAGACAAGCGAAATGATGCACTAGACAATAAAAGGTATAACCGGTTGAAATCGTTAAAAGACCAAGTCCCTCTTCTGGATTTTCTATACTTAGATGTTTGGTATGCCAAAGGAAGTTGGGATAGTCGAAAGGTAGCTGAGGAGATCAATTCCCTTGACTTGATACTAGCCACAGAATTCCCACAAGATTTAGAATATAATGCCGTTTGGAATCATTGGGCAGTCGATAATAAATATGGTGGAGAAAATATAAAAGGGTTCAATAGTAAGATTGTACGTTTTATTCGGAATCATCAAAAGGATACTTGGATAGCCGATCACCCATTCCTTGGAGGAGCCAAAATGGTTGATTATGAAGGTTGGCAAGGACGAATAAATTATGACAATTGTATTGACATCACCTTCAAAACCAATTTGCCGACCAAATATCTGCAGCATTTTCCTATTATCAGATGGGAAGAAGACATGATGGTGTTAGAGAACGATGTTGTGATCCACATTCAATCAGGAAAAAGAACGATCACCAGAGATAACAAAATAGTTTACCAGGACGATGCATACTTATTGCCTTGGAGTCCTCTAACAGAGGACAAGCTTTATCATTGGAACGAAAAAGGAGGCACCACAGATTGGCGCTTACCGAAATCATGGGAGGGAGTCGCCACCGTTTTTCTATATGAATTAACTGATGTAGGAAAAGGACTAAGGGAAGAAATTAAAGTAAATAATGGAAGTTTGAGAATTTCAGCAAAATCGGAAACGCCTTATGTTATTTACAAAGAACCACAAACCAATGTTCCAATGGAATGGGGAGAAGGTACGTTCGTAAAAGATGGGGGCTTCAATAGCGGCCATCTTGGTCATTGGGAAACGGGTAATAATAGCACGCCTCATGTACAAAGAGATACGCTTGGACAATACGCCTTACTCATTGATCAAAGCAGCGAGGATATCACAGTATCTCAACTCCTCCTTAAACTACCCAAAGGCGCTTATTCGGCCGAAGTGTATGTACAAACTGCGGCGAATAGAAAAGCGACATTAAGACTGGAGTCAAGTGCGGGCATTAATGAAAATTATACCACACATTCACTATGGGAGAATTACATAGCCGCAGACAGTCATCATGGCAGTAAAATGCAAAAAATGCATGTCTTTTTTGACGTGGAGAAAAACGAGGAGGACATCAAACTAATACTGCATACAGGTAAAGGCGATTCTACGGTTGTTTATGATGATGTCAGAGTTATTAAGTCAACCAAAAGAATCAGAAAAGACAGTGTGTATTTTGAGGAGGACTTTGAGCATATTCCCTCTGGCGTACTTCCTTTTGTAAAAGGGAAAGCGGGTGCGGCCAATGACCCAAGAGTACATCTTGCCGAAAAGCATAGCCCATATACGCAAAAAGGATGGAATGGTAAAAAGGTGGACGATGTGCTCAATGGCCACTGGTCACTCAAACTGCATGAAGACGCCATTGGTCTCATCATTCAAACCATACCTCAAAACTTAAGATTTCAACCGAACAAAAAGTATAAAGTTTCCTTTAAATATCAAACGGAAAGCGACGGATATGCTTTTGTCTTAGGAAACAATACGGAGATCTTGTTTGAGAATAAAGTAAATCAAGTACTTGACACCAAGTTATTTGAATTTGTTTTTACTGCCTCTCCGTCTGGAAATTCATGGTTTGGTATTAAAAAACTCAATGCAGAAACATCAGATTTCATTCTGGACGATCTTACCATACTAGAATTGGAGCCAAAATAACGAAGTAGAATAATGTATGTGATCCGTTAGAAACGACTTGCACACAAATTATTTCTATGTCTTACAAAATATAATATTATGCGTAAATCTATATTTCTCATCCTTTGTTTATTCCTCACTATCAATATGTGTTTTAGTCAAGAAGTCATCCCTCTCTGGTCGGACAAAATCCCCAATTATCAAAAATCTAATGAAGTTGAAACTCAAGAAAAGGGCGATATATTATGGATTGAAAATGTACAGGAACCAACTCTGGAAATTTATCTGCCAACAAAAAGAAATGCAACAGGAAAAGCAATGGTTATCTGCCCAGGAGGAGGTTATGCAGGTTTAGCGTATGACTGGGAAGGAACGGACATTGCAAAGTGGTTGAATGCTAAGGGGATCGCTGCATTCGTTTTAAAATACAGGTTACCAAAATCGAAGGCGATTATATTAGGGCACAAAGCTCCGTTGCAAGATGCTCAAAGGGCAATAAGGCTTGTTAGGCATCATTCTGAAAAATGGAATGTACTCAAGAACCAGATAGGAATTATGGGATTCTCTGCGGGAGGTCATCTTGCCTCTACTTTGGGAACTCATTACAATGAGGATAAAAATGCTTTACCAAGCACCATCGACTCTTTGAGTGCACGGCCTGATTTTATGGTCTTGGTATATCCAGTAATTACCATGAAATCTGCATACACCCACGAAGGCTCGAGAAATAATTTGCTAGGCAACAAACCCGAACAGGAATTAATAGACTTTTATTCAAATGAATTGCATGTTGACAAAAACACTCCTCCGACCTTTATTGTGCATGCAACGGATGATGACGCAGTTTCTGTAACAAACAGTCTGTTGTTTTATCAAGCGTTAGAAAAGGAAAAGATTTATTCGGAAATGCACATTTACCCAAAGGGAGGACATGGATTTGGTCTTGCCATTGGACAAGGCCATTTGGAAACATGGGTTGATCGCCTTTCTGATTGGATAGAAAGTTTGAAGTAATCTAGTTTATTGCATTTAGCCAAAGACCAACAAAACGACACAGAAAACTCAATGAATACGCTCATTGAGTTTTTCTGTAGTTTAGGATCTGGCTGTTTACTATATTTTTTCGCACGATGTTGGGCGAATATCTGGAGGGCTGGTAATATCGGAAACCAAATCCCATTTTCAACGAGGATCACTTCAGGTATTTGCTTGTAGTGATGTATCTTCATTTTAAAGCTGTTTAGAAAATGACACAATATTTCCGTGATATTTTTAATCATTGGAATAAGACGTTGTTCTTCATATAAATAATAAGGCAATTAGGGGAATTTTAAAATGCGGGGATAGTGTAAAAGTGTATTGTAGGTGGTTGTTAGATTTAATAATAAAAATATGATCATAGATAAAATTGAAAATCAAAAGATATATAAGTCTCTAAGTACGAAAATTAAAAAAGCATTTGATTATTTACTAGAAACGGACTTATCCCAAGTGCCATTGGGAAAGTATGAAATAGATGCCGATAATATTTTCGCAATTGTCATGGAGTACGAAACAAAGAACAAAAGCGAAAGTAAATTTGAAGGACATCATAAATATATTGATTTACAATATATCATATCAGGAACTGAGTATATTGGAATAAGCACTTTGACTGACCATATTCCAGTTGAAACCAATAGTGCAAATGACTATAGTTTGTATGAAATAGATTCCGACTTAATAAAGTTTGAGGCTGGGATATTTATGATTTTCTTCCCAGATGATTTACATATGCCTGGGTTCTACTTAAATCAGATTTCAAAGGTGAGGAAAGTAGTAATTAAAATTAAAGTGTAAAAAACTTACTATTGCTAACACTTAGTATCCAAAATCTATGGGCGTAGGGCGCTCCCATGATTTTATCGTAACTGTTGCACTGAGCCGCGTAATCATATGGGAGGCTTTCTATTTTCAATCTGTCTGCTTTCCTAGTTCATCACTCACAAGTTGATTCTCTCTTAAGGAGGGATTTTCATTTTCTTATCGATGCAATTCCTCTTGATCCGAATGGATTTGCTTTGTAATATAATGTATCCTTCATCTGAGTTTTATATTCATGGTGACACCTACTCGAATCGAGTATCGAGTTTTCTACCAGCACCGAAAAACCTTCGATTTCCCTCGGGAATGCCCATTCATTGGCTTAAAAAGGTTTTCCTAAGCGGACCAGATTAAAAATCGGAGATTTTTCCTGCCCTGAAGTCTGATACTTTAACTTACACCAGCGCCACGTGAGAGATACAGGCGTAACATGTGATGGTGACAAAGGAAATATAAGAAATGAAAATAGAGTTCAATAAAAGCGTAGCATTATTAGTTCTATTATTTACGTCTGTACTTTCCCACGCACAATATAACAATATTTCTTACAATGGTTACAGCAGGACCTATCTTGTTCATTTACCCACAGGATATAAGGGTTCAACAGATTTACCCTTAATTATTGCTATGCACGGTGGATTTGGTAATGCATATGACATGGAAAACCAATCACAGTTAAGTTTAAAGGCTGATTCTGAAAACTTCATTGTTGTATATCCAGAAGGCGTAAAAGGCGGGTTTCTTAATATTAGATCTTGGAATGCCGGTTGGTGTTGTGGTTTTTCGAGTAATAACAACATTGATGATGTAGGCTTTATTGACTCCCTTTTAAATACTCTTATAAACCAGTATTCTATAGATACAAATCGAATATATGCTACAGGAATGTCAAATGGTGGGTTTATGGCGTATAGATTGGCTTGCGAACTACCCAATAGAATTGCGGCAATCGCACCCGTAGCAAGCTCAATGAGTATCACTAATTGTACTGCAGTTAGACCAGTAGCGATTATACATTTTCATTCATCTTTAGATTCAAATGTTCCACCTTCAGGAGGGATTGGTAATGGGCCTTCTAATCACTTCAACGCACCTATTGATTCCATATTAAATGTATGGTCAAATAATAACATTTGTTCAGGCGTAAACGATACGGTAATTAATGAACAGTATGCATTCAAAAAATGGTCGAATTGTGATTGCAGTACAGAAATCAATTATTATCTAACTAAAGATGGTGGTCATTCTTGGCCTGGAGGGATTCAGACAGCAACAGGTGACCCTGTATCTGCTTATATAGATGCTACAAATTTAATGTGGTCCTTTTTCCAACAACATACGCTTGGCTGTACACCGCTATCACTAACGGATAAAGTGTTAGAAAGAGACATTATTGAAATATATCCTAATCCTACAAACGGGAAATTAAAAATCCATTCTGAAATAAACTACCAGAAAATAGCATTTTCAATTTTCACAATTTTAGGACAGAAAATACTCACAATTAAAAACCAAAATGAAATAGATATAAGTCATTTGAGGATTGGAACTTACTTTATTATAGTAGATATTGATGGAAATTTTAAAACCGACAAAATATTAAAAATAGAATAGCCAGCAGGTAATACTATATAAAGCAAATAGGACCTTCGGTGGTAACATAGCTACAGGGCATACAACCTATAACTTGTCATTGCTGGCCATAGATGTTACTTTCATATGAACTTAATTCTTTCAGTCTTTCTCTCCCTGAACTTCCTTGCTTCGAACTCCTCAACGAACTTCGGGAAGCACCTTAATAAACTGTGTGAACAACAAGGAGTAAATTATGAACGAAGAGTCCTCAATCCCTTTAACGACTACCTGAGCGAACTGCTTATTGAGGGAACCAATGATGCAGAAAAGTACCTGAACTACCTACATTATCTTGTTGAGAATGACGCTGAACATCAAACAATTCAAGCGATGCAAGATTCTCTTCCGAACGATAGATTTTGGTCAATTAAAGTTTCGTTGACTGACCTGGGCATTATTCAAGGTAACCTAGTGAACTATGAATCTCTGATCAAACTTCTAAAAAAGACCAAGCCAAAGGATCGAGTAATCAAAGACTTCATTGGTGTATTTAAGGAGATAGAAAGGAACGACTATAACGTTAGCTCTGGGTTGATTGCTGGCGGAATTATTTTCGCTTTGGACGGAGCTGCTCTTGATAACGAAACATATCAACAAGTGGTAGTTTTAACTGTTGCGGCCTTTGCTATTATGCAAAATAATGGCTTGTAACAGGATCTCTCGGTAATATGCTCGCCGGCCGCACCAAAGTGCTTTATAGCTACTTTTCATTGCAACTCGTCCATGAATCTTCCGCTGAGGAAAGTTCAGTGCTTTCCAGCGAGTTCTGTTCGCAGGAGTTTTCATCTTTTGGAACGCTGCTTTCTGGTACTTTGGAAACACCCCCTTGCCGGGCGCGGCAGATTTGACTAGTTTACGGTTTAACACAGCTTGAGGGCATACAACCTGTAGTTGATTGTTGGTAGGCATTCAGAAATATGATTAAACCGTCACAGCTTATAATAGAGTTTCTGTTAATTATGGTTTTACAAGGCTGTTTTATGGGAGCGGACGGAGACTCGAAAAAGCTAATAGGCAATTATTATATTTCTGGAGATTATGGATTTAAGAATGTCCACCTTGGATATGAAGATAACGAGTGGGGAGGAATAGGTTTGATTAATCAGCCAATAACTGCTGTTGGGTATAACGACCATTACATTGTTGCAAAAAGGGAAACGACTGAAACAGAATACTTCGTGCTGAAAATTGTTGATTCGGGGGTTCACTCAGCAGCTGAAAAGAATATAAAAGGACCTCTGACAGAAGTTGAATACAAGGAGACTTTAAGGGAATTGGGGTTACTGGAAGTTAAATGGAAAGATAAATTCGACTAATTAAACCCATTGAAAACGGGTTTAATTAGTCGAGAGATGCAGTAGCAAGGTTATAGATTAATAATATAAAAACAAGCAAAGACATATCAATAGCCCTAGTTTTAATTTTTCCTGGATTAGCTCTTTTTCTGCCTGCTGCTTTATCCGAATCATTTCCGCAAACAATTGTTGGGAAAATCTGGATGATTTGCTCCTTTCTTTCAGTATTATTCGGTCTTTTAAAAATTGAACAAGTCAGCATTTCTAACGAGACATTAATCAAAACAAACTTCATCTTTCGAAGAACAATTGATTTGAAAAGAATTAACAGATTCAAAATCAAAGTAATTGACATGAATACCTATTCTCAATATAATATTGCAGTTATACCTAAGATCTTTAAGAATGGAGACAGGTATTCCAAATGCAGGGTTTTGACTCTTTTTATTGATGGTAAACGAAAGATGAAAATAGATGAAAGGACAATGACGACTTTTGATTTCAAAAAGGTATTGAGCAAAATAAAGAAAGGACAAAAAAAAGCATCTAACATTCTGTGATCAAATCGTGCATATGCAGTACTAGACGAAAGTTTTCTACATTCTGGAAGTCCCGTTAATTCGCAGAATTGGTTCGGCCCGAGAGGCTATGTTGTAAACGAAACATTATCTTCACCAAAACGCACGATTGATATAGGGGCGTTGTAGCGAATTAAAATGAACGCAAAACCACTAATAGAATATTTTAATCGACTTCTTCCATTAAATGAAGATGAACAGTCTATTGTGGAACAAGTGTTTAAAGAACGAAAAATAAAGAAAAGACAATTCATTCTTCAAGAAGGCGAGGTTTGCAAACTCAATACATTCGTTGTTGAAGGGTGCTTTAAGATGTATATGGTTGATGAGAATGGCAAAGAGCATAATCTACAATTTGCCATTGAAAATTGGTGGATTGGAGATATTGGGAGTTTCCACACCGAGCAGCCTAGTAGATTATATATTGAGGCGTTAGAAAACTCCATTATTCTTCAAATTAAAAAGAAAGATCAGCTGAAACTTTTTGTGGAGTATCCTAAGTTCAACAGGATTTTCAGAGTATTCACAGAAAATGCTTTGGTAAGTACACAGCGCAGAGTACTTCAAAATATTAGCTCCACAGCCGAAGAAAGATATCTCGACTTTATGGAACGTCATCCCCATTTATTTAATCGAATTTCCAATGTTCAGATAGCTTCCTACTTAGGAGTCACTCCTGAATTCCTTAGCACTATTCGTAAAAGATTGGTAAAATCTTAAGGTACATTAACCCTCTTTCTTAATGTACCTTATAGGTGCGCGTGTAATTGTTTCTTGACCTTTGTTCAAACGAGATAGGAATGATATGAAAAGAATACTGACACCTATAATTGCCATTTTTATGATGGCATCATGTAGCGAAAAAAGGAATCAAGAATTAAGTCAAAGCACCACACAAAAGACAGAAGTCATGCAAGAAGAGGAAAAACAAAAAATTGAAGCACTACTAAAGGAGTACCAAAAGTCATTGAATACTTTAGATGCTCAATTAGCACAGCGCCTTTATACAAAAGATGGAATTTTTATGCCAACGGAAGCCCCTTCTGGCATTGGTTCGGAAGGCATTTTAAGATCTTACGAGCATGTTTTTTCTCAAATTAAATTGAATGTAGAATTTTTTCATTGAAGAAATCGCAATAGAAGGTAATATGGCTTTCGCAGTAACGAGTTCGAAAGGAACTGTTAAAATTCAGGCCAATGGAGTAGAAGTTCCAGAAGCAAACAGAGAGCTATTCGTGTTTGAAAAAGTAAATGATGAGTGGAAAATTGCACGTTATATGTTCAATAAAACTCAGCCAAAAGGATAAAAATATGATTGCAGCAATAACAACTAAAGAAGGAAACCCTGATGTAATTCAAATTCAAGAAGTGCCCATACCTGAATTAAAATCAGGTTGGGTACTTATAAAAGTCAAAGCATTTGGTCTTAATAGGTCTGAGCTTTTTACAAGACGTGGAGATTCTCCAGATGTTGAATTTCCCAGAATACAAGGTATTGAATGTGTTGGGGCTGTGGAAAAAGACCCTTCCAATACTTATGAGAAAGGACAGCAAATAGCTGCTATCATGGGCGGAATGGGAAGAGCTTTTGATGGAGGATATGCAGAATACACAACCGTACCTCTGGATATTGTATTTCCATTTATTAGTGATTTATCATGGGAGATTCTTGGAGCTATTCCAGAAATGTTTCAAACTGTTTCAGGCTCGCTTATTCAGGCATTAGAAATACAAAAAGGGGAATCTCTTTTAATTCGTGGTGGTACCTCTTCCATTGGGATGTTGGCTTGTCAACTTGCCAAGACGCAAGGATTAGAAGTAATATCAACGACACGAAATATAGCCAAGAAACAAGCATTACTTGATAATGGTGCAGATCATGTGGTTATTGATGATGGAACTGTAGAAAGGCAAGTGAGAGCAATACAGCCAGATGGAGTAAACAAAGTACTGGAACTAATTGGGACAAGCACCTTAAAAGATTCGCTGAAATGTATTGCTCAAAAAGGAATGGTTTGCATGACAGGCATTTTAGGTAATGAATGGTCGATGAAAGATTTTACGCCAATGGGCGACATTCCATCATTAGGTAGGTTGACTGTGGCAGGATTCAAGTTATAAGTGCAAAACTGGTGTTTGATTTATTTTATGTGCGAATACCTGCTCAGGTGATTGAAAGTTATATCTTTTCCTAGGTCTTTGGTTCAGTTTGGTCTCAATATCCTTGATG
>Ga0208770_1000814_pt1 | contig 17803 bp, 16 predicted proteins | sample AntAceMetag02UK9_FD_184771 | JGI IMG/M metagenome (GOLD analysis project Ga0208770, IMG submission 184771) | Saline lake microbial communities from Ace Lake, Antarctica - Antarctic Ace Lake Metagenome 02UK9 (SPAdes) (version 2) | ecosystem: Environmental > Aquatic > Non-marine Saline and... | reverse complement strand
TGATGGCTGGGTTGTTTCTGTTAAAGCAAAAAATAGAAGGAGAACAAGAGGCACCATTAATGAGTGTCAGAGATGCAAGAATCTTAGTTATTGTCAGCCTTTTTGGTACCCCACAAGATGTGGAAACAAGATTAGATCAGATGAACACAAGGCATCTAAAAAGACAACAAGATATCGATAGAAACTACAAAAAAGAGCAAGAAACTTAACTTCGTAAAGTAGAATTAAATTCATCGATTAATAACACCTTGATGCATAGGCTAATCGTTTGGGTAATGAGCATGTCCGTATTCAAGCCAAAGGGAGCTCTGAATTAGCGCGCATTACCATTGGCATATTTCACACCGATCGTCCAGCCAATATTCACTTTTTCAAATCGTATTCGATTATGCTTCTATCTCGATTGTCAAACTCGACAAGTTGAAAATAATCACTTTGAGAATAAAAATATTTGGATGGCCTAAACTTGGCCTTCAGTGGGTTGCCATACATGTCCGTAAAGCTGGTGAGTAAACTATTTTTCAGTTCGAGCTCTAACGTCTTTTTTTAAGTCCTTTGCGAATATTCATAACCCCTTAGTTCGATTAATAAAGAGAAATAATTCCGCTATCGCATCTGATAAAAAAGCGTCAAAAGAATGGCTATGGATATTCGAAGATTCACTGCTTGTGCCCAAGCTGCTACGGCCCTTCTTGAGTTCATCAGATTGATTTAACTTATCCTATGAATAGCTATCCAATTGATAACTAAAAAGGAGAAAAAGTAAAAATATTTTTGTGGCAGCTTGCAGGGTATTGCACATCTCTAGGCTTAGATTTTTGATTTCGGGGGTATACTGCGGTATATAAAAATTGAATAGGAATTGCTGCGGTCAAAAGCTAGGTAATACCATCGGTATATGCGTGCTGCTGGTATTGGGTCAAAACAATAAATAGCGAAATACAAAAATAATATTATTGAGACCGCAAGTTTTTATTCGAGAAGGCGTCTAACCTACTGAACTTAAAAATACAGGAATTATGAAAAAGCAGATATTATTTATGGCTAGTCTAATGTTTTTACTAACCATCACTCTTTTAGCGCAAGAAAGAGGCCGAACGGGCGGCATGGAAGACGGAAGAGGAAAAAAGGAACATTTTGTGGCTAAGTTGGAACTTAGCGAGGCGCAGCAAACAGCAATGGAGAATCTCAAGGTGGCACATTACAAGGAAGTATTGCCTATTAGAAATACATTGGACGAGAAGCGGGCTTCATTGAAAACGCTGACGACCAGTGCCACTATTGATCAAAAGAAGATTGATAGGACCATAGAAGAAATTGGCGCGTTATCAACTAAAATGTTGAAAGCAAAAACCAATCATCAGATCGCTTTGAGGTCTATGCTTGATGACAAGCAGAAAATGATGTTTGATCAAAGGAAGCACCGTCATGGGGAGCATGAGCGTGATCAAAGAGGTCCACGAGGCAAATAAGACTAAATAACAATTAGTGATTCAAAGCGACTTTAAAAGCATAGTGATAGCACATCAGGACAGGGTCTACAACACCTGTCTTGGTTTTCTTAAACAGGAGGAAGATGCCGAGGATGTCGCTCAGGAAGTGTTCATTCAGGTATATCAGTCTTATGATACTTTTTTGCAAAAATCGGAGCTGTCCACATGGATATATAAAATCACGGTGAATAAATGCATAGAGGCGATCAGAAAGTCAAAAGCAAAACGAAGGCATGGCAATGCGCCAAATGCAGAGTTGAAAGATGACATGCTCGTGACTTACGCACATCCTGGCGTACAACTTGAGAATAAAGAGCGAGCCGGAATTCTTTTTTTCGCTATTTCTAAGCTCCCAGAACATCAACAGGTGGCTTATACTTTGAGTAAAATTGAGGGCCTAAATTATGAAGAGATTGGTAAAGTGATGGACAAATCAAAAAATGCTGTTGAATCTTTATTGCACCGAGCCAAACAGTCTTTGCAAAAGCTATTGAAAACATATTATGAGGAAGCATAACATACAGGAAGAAGTCGATGATACGCTGGCAAGTTTGGACCATGTGGAGACACGCCGCGCTCCGGTGGATTTCTATGAAAAACTAGAACGTAGACTTTCTTTCGTTGAGGCAAGTAACCGTAGGTGGCTGAAAAAACTACAGCTAGGTGTGGCAGCTATGCTTGTCATGAGTCTGCTCAACGGCTATTTTTTTCTTACCAATGATGCCTCTTCTCCACAGGAAACTGCCGATTACAATGATTTTAGTGAAGTATATTTCGACACGGTATCCTTAATTGACTATGATGATGAATGATAAAAAAATTAAATGGCTGAGCATCAGTGTGATGGTATTGATCATCATCAATCTGGCGCTTATTGTCCTCATTGTTTTGCCCAAAAGATCTGTCACTAGCCGGGAGGGCTATCGACAAAATCGGGAGCATCGCGGAATGGGCTTTTTACTTAAAGAACTGGACTTGGATAAAAGTCAAAGCATTAAATTCCGAAAATCTGGCCAAAGTCATCGGTTAGAGAAGGAGCGATTAGAGAAGGAGCTGATAAATCAAAAAGCGTCATTGGTAGCAGCCATCATGGATACCAATGAGCAAATGAAAGATTCTTTGCGCGTAATTATTGGCGAATTAAACCAAGAGAACGAACAGCTGATGATCGACCACTTCACCGCTTTGAGAGCTATTTGTACCGATGAGCAGGCTGATAGGCTGGCAGATATTCTATCAAAAAACCAACCAAGAGGAAGAGGTCGTCCTTAATATTGGCTTCTGTTCCTAATCTCCTACCTGTCCATTACGCTTGCTTTCCATAGGATAAACCAAGCGTTCTATATCAAAGACCTTCACTTTCATCAAAAGAGTTTCAAGTGACACGAATAGGCGCCATAATTAAAACAGCGAGCGCTCCATGCTACACATTTCTCAAACGAAGCAAGCCTTGGGCTCGAACATTTTGAATTAGACTCATAATTTCTAAACATGCGCCAATGATGCGAATTGTTCAGGTGATTTTTTCGGTGACTTAGAAGAGGATAGGAGTAATATTCGCAGTAAACCCAAGGGTAAAAACATTAAAATAATTAATGTAATACATTTTAAGTATTAATGATTATTTATGAATTAGTTTCATTTTTTTGACCGGATTCGCCGTACAAGACATTAATGAAAACGGCATATTATCTTACTATTTTACTTAGTCTCTTAGTTTTTATCTGGAGCGAGGTTTATACAAGCCATCCACTTTATGCTTACATAACAAGTGAGAATAGGGCGGAGGCAGAATCACAGCCAAGTACGTCATTGTCTTTGACTACCTATGGCAGTGTTGCTGTGAATGTGCTTAATGATAAGATAGAAAAAGCTTTCATTTTGCCATGCGAGACAGGCGCAAAGCCAACGATAGCAAAACCATATTATGAAACAAAGAAGCTCTTTATTCTTCATCGTTCGCTGCTAATCTGAAACTTCCTTAGTTACCGTTAATGTCCCTGAAGCTGTGCTCAGCCCTTGGCATTCATCAGCCCTTTTGATAAAGCAATATTTAACCTTTCTAATTGAATTGATATGAGATCTATAATCATAGCTATGGTCACACTTATTATGTGTCATGTAGCAGATGCCCAAAAAGCAACGAATTATCAAAGTCTTGAACAAGCACTTGAAAACGTGGAAGATGTGCAATGGCTCACGCTGAGAAGCCAAGGATTACAACAGTTTCCTAGTCAGATTCTGCAGTTCCCCAACTTGAAATACCTCGATTTGAGTGATAACCTTATCGCAGAACTGCCAGAAGATATTGGCAAGCTTCAAAATCTGTTCTATCTCGATTTGACTGGGAATAGAATATCGGAGCTGCCACAGTCTTTTTCGGACATCAAAAAATTGCAGAATCTTCATCTCGGTTTTAACAAATCGTCGAAGCTGGAGCAGGAGCTAGAGGTATTAAGTAGACTTCCGTTGCTCAAAAGTTTGGACTTGAAAGGAGTCGGCTTGAGCACGCTTCCGCCAACAATTGGTAAGCTGAAGCACCTTGAGTTTTTGGAGCTTTCTGATAATAATATAGCAGTGCTACCAATAGAACTCGGCCAAATGAAAGAGTTGCAGATTCTCTATGTTCAAAATGACGAATTCTTTGACCTTGAGAAAAACATTTCAATATTGAGTAGCATACCCAAGCTTCGGGAGCTACACTTAGAAGGGGATCGATTTGATTTTATACCAAGAGAAATTTCCAATCTGAGATCGTTGGAGTACTTGTATATCGGTAACAACAACATACATGAATTGCCGGAGGAAGTTTTTAACCTCAAAAAAATTAAAGAAATAAACGTGACCAATAATGAGATGCCAAATCTCCTTTTGGATATTTATAGAGAAAAATTGGCACCCAGTATTAAGATTACTTTTTAACTTTTAAATCAGACTATTATGAAAACGAAGAACATATTTATACTAACAATAGCTTCATTTCTTGTCATGAGCTGCTCCGTAATTCGCCAAGGAGAAGTTGGAATGAAACGAAAAATGGGTAAGCTAGATAAGGAAATCCTCTTGCCGGGAGCGGTTAATTTCAATCCCTTCATCACAAAAATCCTTCGAATGCCTATTCGCACGATGAATATGGAAATATCCACGAATCTCCCTTCTAAGGAAGGGCTTAATGTCACAGCGGTAATCTCTATTTTGTACAGAATTGTGCCAGAAAAGGCGCCATACATCGTAGAAAATATTGGAATTGGCAATGAGCAGAACGTCATTAGCAGTGTCTTTCGTTCGTCGGCGGCAGATGTTTGCTCGCGTTATTTTGCTAAAGACATGCACTCCTCGCAGCGTTCCATCATAGAAGCAGAAATAACAACTAGAATGTCTGAGCTATTGACTCCTCGTGGATTTGAAATTGAGGCGGTACTCATGAAGAACATTTCGCTACCATCGGGTCTTGCACGAGCAGTAGAGGAGAAGCTGGAGGCAGAGCAAATAGCACAACGCATGGAGTTTATGCTCGACCGAGAGAAACTGGAGGCTCAGCGAAAAATTATTGAAGCTAAAGGTGTGAGAGATTCGCAAAAGATAATTTCTGAAGGCTTATCTGACAAAATTATTAAGTGGCAAAGTATTGAAGCTTTTCGAGAGCTCAGCAAGTCGCCAAATGCCAAAATTATTATGACTAATGGCGAATCGCCCATGATGATTAATATTGATGATTAAAATTTGAATCACCGTTTACCGATGTTTGCTGGTGTTGGTAAACGGTTATTTTTTCAACTACCGAATGTCTCGCTAGAGCCCCGATCTCTGCGTTATGCTTGTTTTCAAAAGGATCATTTACTTAATGTAACCCTTTCCATGGACGGTCTACATTTTTCAAACTGCGCAAGCCGTGATCTGAAAAATTTTGAATTAGACTCATACTTTATGCACAAGCGCTAATTGAACGAGCTATAATTACTTGGATTTCTGTGCATCCGCACAATGAAGAAGATTGATATAACTTGTAAAAAAATAGAAAATCTGTGAAAAATATTCGGTCCTTATTACTCCCATTACTCTTCGTTATCTCTTGTCAGCCAAAAGTGGAGACTATGGAAGAACTTCCGCCGATTGCGGAGGTTTTTGAAAACTACTATCAGGAAAGACTGGCGCTTTATCCTTTGGATGCCACCTATGCTGGTGATGAAAGATACAATGATCTCTTCCCCAATGACCTTACTGCAGCCTTTGAAAATAAAGTCGAGGAAATGTTCACCAAGTATAAAGAGGAGCTGACCAAATATGATAAGTCAACGCTTTCGGAGGAGGATCAAATGAGCTATGATGTATTGGTTTGGGAATGTGATATGGGCTTGGCAGCATTAGCATTCGATACGGAATTGCTTCCCGTTGATCAGTTTTGGTCTATGCACTTAACCATTGGCCAGCTGGCCAGTGGCAGCAGTGTGCAGCCGTTCAAAACAACGGTAGATTATGATAACTGGCTCAATCGTGTCGATGGCTTCATGGCGTGGTGCGACACGGCCATGGTAAACATGAGAAATGGAATGGAAACTGGGGTTGTTTTACCAAAGTCCTTGATTGAAAAAGTGATTCCGCAGTTTGCGGATTTTGCCAAAGAGCCGGTCGAGGAAAACCTGTTTTATACTCCTGTACTAAATTTCCCAGAGGAAGTCGGGCCTGATAGCCAGTCTCGCTTGGAGAAGGCTTACTATAAGATGGTAGCAGAGAAAGTGATTCCTAAGTTTAAGGCTTTCAATGATTTTATGGTCAACGAATATTTGCCGGTAGGTAGAGAAACGTCCGGGATTTCCAGCATTCCGAATGGGGAAGCCTATTACAATAATCGTATTAAATACTACACCACCACGACCATGACGGCCGACGAGATTTTCGAATTAGGCAAAAGTGAAGTTGCTCGGCTTTCTTCAGAAATGGAAAAAGTAAAATCCCAAGTAGGTTTTGAAGGCGATTTGAAATCCTTTTTTGATTATGTGAGAAACAATAAAGAGCTCATGCCATTTACAGATCCTCAGCAGGTAATAGATAACTTCAATGCGATCCATGAAAAGATGAAACCGCAATTGTCGCAACTATTCGATCTGACACCTAAAACTGCATTTGTGGTAAAAAGGACAGAGGAATTTCGGGAAGCTTCTGCCAGTGCGGAATACAGTCCAGGATCACTTGATGGGACGCGTCCGGGCGTATTTTACGTGCCGATACCGGATGTCTCAGCTTATAATACTTACTCAGATGAAGACCTTTTTCTTCATGAAGCTATACCAGGTCATCATTACCAGATCTCTTTGCAGCAAGAAAACACGAAGCTACCCTCTTTCAGAAAGACGCTTTGGTACAGTGCCTATGGGGAAGGATGGGCACTTTATGCTGAATCTTTAGGGGCTGAGCTTGGTTTGTATGATGATCCTTACCAATATTTCGGAATGCTCGGCGCGGAGATGCATCGCGCGATTCGCTTGGTGGTAGATGCAGGAATGCATACCAAAGGTTGGACAAGAGAGGAAGCTATACAGTACTCGCTGGAAAATGAAGCAGAGTCAGAGGCCAGTATTATCTCCGAAATTGAGCGATACATGGCAGGTCCAGGGCAAGCATTGTCTTACAAAATTGGCCAGTTGAAAATTCGTCAATTACGAGCAAAAGCAGAAAAGGAATTAGGAGATAAGTTTGATATCAAAGTATTCCATAATAAGGTGCTCGAATCAGGATGTATTCCATTAAAACTGCTCGAAAATAAGATCGACCAATGGATCGCGGAGGCAAACCTGAGTGAATAAAGATAAATAGTATGTAACGCATAGCAGCTGCTATAAGAAAGCCGACTCACGATAATGAGTCGGCTTTTTTGTTTGACAGGCATATTATGAGATGACTGACCAAGATTTTTTGAGAAAATGGAACACATATAGAAACCACAAGGTGGTTTCTATTACCACATGCTTGTGCCGAATAAAAAGTACTTATCCACCTTCATTTCATGCGAGCTTACTCCGAGGCTCTTGAACTCATTGCCTCACTGCATTTTTGAGTGTTTGCTCATGGAAAACATTGATTTGTTCCCGGAGTTCTTTTGGCGTTATGGCGCAGGCATCTCCACAATCCAGCAGATTGAAGGAGACAGTAGGTTTAAAGCTTTCGAGATAATCGATCGTTACGGCATTGTAGATGACTTGACAAGGGCGGTCTAGTTGACTGATCAGTCGGAATACGCCTTTTTGTATGTCGATCTCATGAGCATGCATCGATTGCAATTTTCCTTGCGGAAAAATCAAGACCAAATTTTGTGAATCTTTGAGCAAATGCACAGCAAAATAAATTGATTCCAGCATTCCACGAGAGTTTTTACGAACAGAAAAAGCGCCTTTATGCTTTAGCCAAGGTTGCTTGATCAGCTGGTCTTCCTGTACCATGACATGGTATTTCCTTTTAATCAAATGATACGTCAGGTAGTTTCCCCAGAAACCGTCCCACCACGAAAGGTGGTTTTGTAGTAGTAAAACCGAATGCCCTTCTTTGATCGGGACGCCTTTGATGACGACTTTTTTAAAGTAAAAGGGGAAAAGAATTTTGGATTCTAACCAGTAGAAAAATTTCCTTACGAATGCTGATTGCGGTGGTTTTATCATCTCCTTCTCCCGTTGAGTAATTCGTCAAGTTTGGTCGTCATAAGCCAATGACTATCATTCACTCCCAAAACAACGCAATTGTTGATCATCGAAAGTAGTTTTCTATTTCTTTTTTCGAAAGGGAAAATGACATCAGATCTGCCATATACGATGGTCATGGCTATCCTATTTTGATTGATAATATTGATCGTCTCCAAGATGTTGAGGCGAATCTGTCCGATCATAAATAGGGAATGGCATAAGTTGTGTCGTTTTTGACAGGTGTCTAGTTCGTTTTGGATGATGGTATGATGGGCGTCATCTATGATCCCTATTTTTTTCACCCCAACCATGATTTTTTCAGGCAATTTGGAGTTGATGATCGTTTTGAAAAACTGATTTCCAAAGCCTTTGGATACAAAAGATAATCCCCAATGCTTTTCCAGTCCGTATGGAGCGAAGAGATAGATTTTTTCAAGGTTTTTTTGAAAGGTTGGGATTAATTGGAGCGCGACCTTCGCACCAATAGAATAACCTGCCAATGAAAATTTTGCGATACCGTATTCATTTATCAATTCGTTGATTTTATCAATGATCGATCTCATCCAGCCAACATGATGTGTGGGTCCAGATTTGTGGTAAGGCAGGTGAAAGCCGATAATGCGGTAACGAGCAGTGAGGCTTTTTGTGAGTATTTGGAATTGATTGCCGTCCATGCCATAGCCATAAAAAGCCAGCAGCCAGTCTTTGCCCTCGCCATATTCGATATATGTTGCCTCACATTGATTTGCCATTGGAGACGAACATAATCTGTTTTATTGGGAAAAGCGAATACTATTGTTGGGTATTGCTTGTTGCGCTTGGAGTGATCACTTTTCTTAAGATCTCTACAGTGGACAATAAGTCATAAGCCCCTTTTACTTTCTATTGGGATTAAATTCTTGTGGGTACTTTTCTCCCACGCGTGCATCGAATAAAAGGCAATGATCCGACTTTATGACCCGTGCGCTTGCTGTATGGTTATTGATTGAGCGTTTGCGTTTTTTGTTTTAAAGCTCATTGATGAAAGCCGTCATTAGCTTGAAGTAGTCTTCAAACTCTGTCAATGGCAATGTTTCAGACCTGTCATAAACGTCATGATAGGCTTGAATTCCTCCAAGAGTATAGATAAAGAAACAGGGTACTTTTTTCCTATGAAACATGCAATGATCACTGTTACATGCTTCACCTCTAATTTTCACTTGTGGCAGTAGATCGAGCGTTGAATTGATCTCCACTAACCGATCAAATTTGTCCTTGTATACTTTGCCATTAACTACTTGAATCCCATCATCGCCTGTTCCTGAGATATCAAAATTGACTAAAAACTTAATTTTTGAGAGTTCAAATAACGGATTGTCTACAAAATACTTTGCGCCAAGCAATCCGAGCTCTTCACCTCCAAAGGCAATAAAAGCAATGTTATATTTAGGCTTATTGGATTTATAATACTTTGCAAGATTTAAGAGCATGGCTATACCGCTGGCATTGTCATTCGCGCCGGGGAATATGGCGTCTGATCCCATCATTCCAAGATGGTCATAATGGGCAATCAGCACAATTAAAGAATCCTTATTTTCTCCTTCGACGAAACCCAAGATATTTTGGGATTTGTATTGTTCGTAGAATTTATTTTGAACATTTAAACGGACTTTTTCAATTGGTTGCGCGGTGCTATCAACGATTACGGTGAATGATGGTTTGGCGTATAAAACAGTCGAACCTCCCCATGTGAGTTTATTTTCGGTAAGTATGATCGAACCACCGGAGGGGTTATCTGGATGGTATTTGATGAAGTTAAGGACGTCAGTGATTTGCTTTTGCTGTTCTTTCGAAAAGTCCTTGGCATTGAATGCAGGAATGACGAGAAATTGGCCTGCGGCACTTCGTAACTTGTTTGACAGCACTTGTTGATCAAACATCTCTTCGGCCGTTAGTATGACTGTACTAAAATCCCCTTTAAGACTCGGGGAGCCTGCGTCTATCAAATAATCTACCCCAGCAATTTTCTTTGATCCATTTAAGAACAAATCCATGGATGAGGGGAAAGTATTTACTGCTGTCGTGAATTTTTGATAGTAGTTCTTCTTGAAGGATTTGAGTCCTATCTTTTCAAACTCGTCGCTAATATAATTGACGGCAATCTTGTCTCCGTTGGAGACATAGCCACGCCCATAAAATTCCTTTGAGGATAACTTTTTTACGACCTCCTTTGCATAGCTGATGTCTTGCGCAATTGATAAATAGGGGATCAAAAGAGTAAGGAGTACGGCTGCTTTTTTTCGGATCATTTGTTGTTCGCTTAAGTGGAGTTTCACATCCATGTGGAAGGTATGGTCGACGTATTTCGACTCATAATTGAATCAAAGTAGAAAAATAGCGTAATCTGGTGTATTGGACAAGAAGGACCTTTAAGACTATTTAGTCTCGGTTTTATTTAAATAAAACCGAGCACTAAGTTCATGGCTATTCCTGCAGCAACAAAGTACACAGCTTTTTTAAAGACAGGCATTTTTGGCGTGTAGATCCAGAAAGCAGAAAACACAAAAAATAGGAGTGAGGCGCCAAAAAAGATGTTCATAAAAAATAAAGGACTGTCTGCAGTAGCCTTATGAAGTCCTTTTATTTTTTGAATGATAAAGGGAAGTTCCATTTTTTTAGTGATGGATAATCATGTCTTTTTATTGTAAGTCCCATTTTTAAAGAAAATATAATCATCTTATTTTCTTAATAGCAACGCCCTTGTGAAACTGCGAGCTTAGTTCATCTCTTGATAGGTTTGGTAAGCTGTCGCAGAATCGTCACTTCACTTTTTAAGAAATTGGTTTCTTTAAAAATCTTGACCATACCACTTAGGGTATAATCGGTCATTAGCGTTGCTGAGAATAAGCCTAAATACCAAAGGGTTATTCTCCTTTTAAGTGATAATGGCATCTTGCTTCCAAACATAGACTTGTTCATTCTCATGGTACTAACAAATTATCTGTCTTATGGATAGTAATCCAATCAAAAGCTAAACTTGAATAGCGGTTTTTCGCTATCGTAGGGACATTCGTTTTTTGATTGTCAATTGCCTCCATGGATGATGGTAATGCAAACGGTAATTTCCCTGTGGGCGAAGGCTTACTAAATAGAACTTCACAAACAGGCCTGTCGCTAGCGTCATAATCTGCAATGAGTGCAGTGGATGTAACTGCGATCTCAGGAATGACCGCAAGCCTGTCTGTGCATTTGAAAGGTTAAGGTTTGGTGAAAAGCGCGCTCAATGCTTTTTCGCTTTTGCGGTATGCTTTTCCTTATTCTTCACATAAATTAATTTATGTCTACTTTTTGGGGTTTCTCTCTGTTCTATTTCAAATTCATTAATCGACTTCATCAATGGAGTTAGTTTTTCAAAACCATAATTTCGAGAATCAAAGTTGGGTTGCTTTTTCTGTAGTAAACTGCCAACATCTCCAAGAAATGCCCATCCTTCCTCATCTGATAAGTCATCAATGGTAGCAGAAATGAGTCTTATCTCTTTCTTCGTAATACTGTCTACTTCAGGTTCGGAGACTTCTTTGTGTTCCGTTTTTTCCTCCGTTTGTTTCTTTAATATTTCGATATAGATGAATCTGTCACACGCGACGATAAATGGGTTAGGGGTCTTTTTTTCCCCAATGCCAATGACTTGCATACCTGCTTCTCTTAATCGAGTCGCTAACCGTGTAAAATCACTATCGCTTGAAACAAGGCAAAATCCATTTACCTTGTCACTATAAAGGATGTCCATGGCATCAATTATCATGGCCGAGTCAGTGGCATTTTTACCGGTGGTATATCCATATTGCTGGATAGGCGTTATCGCATTTTCAAGAAGAAGATTTTTCCACTTTGTCAAACCAGGTCGAGTCCAATCACCATAAATTCTTTTGATGGTAGGATTGCCGTATTTGGCTATTTCTTCCATCATTTCTTTGACATGTGCTGATGGTATATTGTCGCCATCTATTAAAACGGCCATGTTTAGGTTTATATTCATTGTGGTTTTTATTGATCAATTGCTTCCAAAGTCTATGTGATATTGGTCTAAGTATGGAGGCTTATTTTGTCACTGGTCGATCCATACTCGGATCGTAATGGAAATGTAGTAAAATCTATGGCGTCCGGCAAGTAGCCTACAGACGGTAGTTTAAAGTGTCTCTTTTAAATACGTAATCGGGACGATGGAGATGTCAAAAGAGTTTAAAAATTTCTTGCCCTCTTTCTACTGTGAAATTCTAAAGCTTTTTTTTAATATGGAATGTTCCGCCTCCCCATAAAGGGTTTTAATTATCTTAAATAGCGCTTGTCCATAAAGTCAGAGCCTGATCTAGAATTTTCACAATCAAGGCATGTGAGAGAGAAAAGCGGAGTTGCCTTGTGGAATTCGGTCTGCCGAAGCAGAGCATTTTTTCGATAAACTTAACGCAGAGTGTGGACATTATAGACAGACGCTAATTAAGCTTAATCAACGCTGACAAGCGCGTCTTCAATTAGTCGCCTTTTAGAGATTTTGTCTAGATCGATACTTCTGTATAGCTCAAGAAAGCGTTGAATGAGAGCAGCCACCTTCGTAATGAGTTCACATACGGGCATATTTTTAATCTGCCACGCTTGATCCTCCACCATAGCCGGTCAAACCTTCCCAATTGTCCGAGTTTTTTCCGGTTCTTGTTTTTCGCTTCGACTTAGTCATAACCGTTGTTTTGGGCGGTTTGATCATACTTCTAGTGATCATACTCCAAACGAAAGGAATGATCCAAATAAGCGCAGAGTTGAGTTTTTTTTGGTAAGAATTAAGTAGTGGAGTAGCGTTTATCAGCATTTGAGTTCGCCCAGCTGAGCCCAAATGAAGAAGTAATAGCATGATTATGATCAAAATATTCATAAGTTGATATAGATCACCTATTTAGTTACGTTAATATAATCCATGCATGTTTGGTTTATTCGTGCGTCAGTAAAAATTCTCATTGGCAACCAGCCAATGTTAGTACTTACAATATACTCATAACCTGAGAACTCTCCATTCTAGTTTTGGCAGAACGAAGGATTACAAAGCCATATTTGGATGAAAAGTAGGAGATTTTCTGTCAATATTCCGCTTCGTTATTTTTTTAGGCTGAGAGACATACCCTCAAACTTAGTTTTCTGAAGAAAATTGTCGGATTGAAATTGGATGGCTAAGACGATGATTATAATTCGAACGAGCCTTTCCCCAAAAGGCCTTTTCAAACTCAACGAATAATAAATAAAGATCTTCAGTTCTTGGTGATGCAGACAAAGATTGGAGAACTTGCTTTTTTTTAGAAAATGCCTTCTTTGTTGGTTAATAATAGGGGGTGAAATAATAGGAAATATGGCGGATTTCTATCCAGATCAAAGATGGACAAGTGAGGGGGAGCCTGAGCTAGGAGTAGGTGTTGTTGTAGAAACAAATAAGAATCGTGTACAGGTGCATTTCGCTGCGGCAGGCGAAACGCGGCAATATGCTTTGGACAATGCGCCATTGCGGAGAGTGACTTTTAAGCCGGGCGATAAAGTCGTAGATAAAAATAAGCGTCCATTCGTCATTGAGCGGGTGCAAGACAATGGGGAGCTGTTGTTGTATATAGGAAAAGAAGGCGTTTTGTCAGAGGCAGACTTGGGTGACGTGTCTGTGCAGCATGGCGTCAATGATCGGATTTTGATTGGGGATGTAGAAACACCCATGGAGTTTGCTTTGAGAAGAAGAACATTAGAATACGACCATAATCGTAGACTCTCAACCATTAATGGATTTGTAGGGGGACGGATAGATTTAATTCCTCACCAGTTGTACATCGCGCACGAGGTGAGTGCGCGTTATGCACCGCGCGTATTACTTTCCGATCAGGTAGGATTGGGGAAAACGATTGAGGCTTGTTTGATCTTACATCGTTTGTTGTTGAGTGGTCAAGCCTCACGGGTCTTGATCTTGGTTCCAGACTCATTGATTCATCAGTGGTTTGTTGAAATGCTGCGGCGCTTTAACTTATGGTTCCACATTTTTGATGAAGAGCGATGTGCCGCACTAGATGCAAGTGCACCGGAGGGAAATCCTTTCTTAGATGACCAATTGATTATTTGTAGTACATCCTTCTTGGCAGGTTCTTCGACCCGTGCGCGACAAGCGATTTCGGCAGATTGGGACATGCTTGTGGTAGATGAAGCACATCATTTGGAATGGTCTTTAGAGAAGGCAAGCCCTGAATATGCTATTGTTGAAATGTTGAGTAAAGTAGCCAAAGGATTACTGTTATTGACCGCCACCCCAGAGCAGTTGGGGGTAGAAAGCCATTTTGCAAGACTAAGATTGCTAGATCCAGAAAGATATGCGGATTACGATAAGTTCATCAATGAATCGCAAGACCATAAAGAGATCGCCAATATTGTGGAGGATTTGTCTCTAAACAAGCCTTTAAAGCCTAAAGACAAAGCCTTGTTGCTAACCATTTTTGGTGAAAAGAGAATGGCTAAGGTGGAGGAAAAAGGCGTGTTAGCGAAAGACCAATTAATAGAAGACCTATTGGATCAACATGGTCCTGGGCGTGTGGTGTTTAGAAATACACGCGCAGCGATGAGCGGTTTTCCAACGCGAAAGGCTTATCTCATTCCATTAGAGGCAGCCGGTAATCAAGAGCAGTGGATCCAACGCATGTCCAAAGAGTATGCGACTGATAAAGAGGTTCGGCTTAGTGAGGAGGTAAAACAGAAATTTTGGTTTAGCGAAGACCCACGAGTGACGTGGTTGGTAGCTTTGTTAACGCAACTTAACCCAGCCAAAGTTTTATTGATTTGCAGAAGCAAAGCGAAAGTATTGGCTTTAGAAAAAGTGCTACAAAAGTTGAGTAGTGCCAAAGTAAGTATGTTTCACGAAGACCTCACCATTGTACAGCGCGATAGAAATGCGGCTTGGTTTGCGGAAACCGATGGCGCAAGAATATTATTATGCTCTGAAATAGGGAGTGAAGGGAGAAACTTTCAATTTGCGCATCACTTAGTGTTATTCGATTTGCCTGTTCACCCTGAGTTATTGGAGCAGCGTATTGGTCGTTTAGACCGCATCGGGCAGTCAGAAGATATTCAAATACATGTGCCTTATCTGAAAGGTAGCCCACAAGAAGTATTGGTTCGTTGGTACCATGAAGGCTTACATGCTTTTGAAGAAAACATAGAAGGCGGAAATCAGATTGGGCAATTGTTCAACGATCGTTTGGTAGAGATGGCTATGGCGGCCTCTACTACGGATATAAGCGCGCAACTTGATGCTTTGATTGCCGATACGGCAGCTTACCAAAAAGAATTAAAGCAAACATTGGCCAATGGCCGAGACCGATTGCTTGAAATGAATTCGTTCAGACCAAAGGTCGCAGAGCAACTCGTAGAGCAAATTAGAGCCGCTGACCAGGACTTAGGGTTGGAAATTTATATGACCCAAGTGTTTGAGCATTTTGGTATTGATATGGAGGATTTGGCTCCAAGAACGTATTTGCTGCATCCAGCGCGTACCAACAGAGAGGCATTCCCATCGATTCCTGATGCGGGAATATCGGTCACTTTTGACCGAAAGCGAGCATTGAGTCGAGAAGATGTCAGCTTTATAAGTTGGGACCACCCCATGGTCACCGGAGCAATAGACATGGTATTGAGCTTAGGTACGGGTGGTGCTAGCTTTGGAATATTGAAAGGCACGGAAGGAAAGGGCATATTATTAGAAGTCATATTTGTGCTTGAAACAGCGGGCAAAAAAGGAATTTATGTTGATCGTTTTCTGCCAAGCACCCCTTTGCGAGTGGTGGTCAACCACTCAGGCGATGAGGTGACCGAAGATTATCCCGTCGACTTGTTCAATAAGCAATTACGACCAGGAAAAATAAGCGACCTTATTGGAAATGAAACGGTGGTGGACACTATCATTCCTGAGATGATTAAGACTGCTACAGAAATAGCAGAACAACTAAGGTTGAAAGGAATAGACGAAGGCCTTAAGCAGATGAGCCAAACATTGGATCACGAAATTGGCCGATTGGCTTCTTTGTACGAACGAAACAAGGCTATAAGACCCGATGAAATTCGCACTGCACTAGAGGAGAAAAATGTGCTGAGAATGCTGATTGGGAATGCACGCATTCGAATGGATTCCATCCAGTTAATTAGAGAAGGAGCTATCTAGAGGGCTTTTTTATAAAAAGGGAAGTATAAAACAAAAGACAAAGGGTCAAAAACACCTTGTCGGCTTGCTCCTAATTTGGTTAAGGATTATGCTACCTGCATTTCATTAGCAAATCAAGAAGAAATAAGCCTTTTGAAAGAAGCGCAAACGTGCTCAGAATGACGAGTTGTTACACTTTGGGCTAGTCCCATGATGGGAATTAAAAAAGAGAAATAGTAATAAAATGAACATATATCAACAAATAGCGGCGGAGATTAAAGCGGCTTCAAACATTGTTATCACCTCGCACAAGTCGCCAGATGGCGATTCGATAGGCAGCTCATTGGGCCTATTACATTTTATTGAGAAGCTTGGCAAAACAGCTACAGTTTGTCATCCAGATGCAGCACCTGGTTTCTTGTATTGGTTGGATACTTCGTCGTTTCTTTTGATGACAGATCAGCCAGAGGCGGTAGCTACTGCTTTTAAAGAAGCGGATCTTGTATTTTGTTTGGACTACAATGCGACAAACCGTATTGGGCCGGATATGCAAGCCTTGTTAGTTGCGGCGACATGTAAGACAGTCATGATTGACCATCATTTAAATCCTGAAGAATTTGCAACGTTAACAGTCTCTGAAACGACCGCTTCTTCCACGTCAGAATTGATTGTTGAGTTAATTGAGCAATCGGGAAATGGAGTCTTACTTGACCAAACAATTGGGACGCCTTTGTACCTCGGTATATTGACCGATACGGGGAATTTTCGGTTTCCTTCTACCAAGCCACGCACACACGAAATATTGGCAATATTATTAGGCGCTGGCGTAGCGCACCATTTGGTTCATGAAGCCCTCAGCGACAACAACACTGCGAGTCGTTTGCGTTTGCAAGGATTTGCCATGTGCGAAAAGTTGGTAATCATGGAAGATTACATGGTGGCCATCATTTCTTTATCGAAAGAAGAATTATCGAAATACCTTTACCAAAAAGGGGATACTGACAACTTAGCTAATCAGGCCTTGTCTATCAAAGGAATGAAGGCGGCCATTGTGTTTTCAGAAAGAGATGGCATTATGAAAATATCTTTCCGTTCCAAAGGAGAGGATAATCCGGTGAATGTCATGGCATCAACGCATTTTGATGGAGGAGGTCACGCCAACGCTTCTGGTGGAATGAGTGCCTTAACAGTGTCTGAAACCTTGGATAAAATTAAGCGATTGGTGCCGGAGTACTTTTCAGTTCAGTAAGACGGTTTTTTAGAAATTAAAAAGCCCGCTACCCTAGAATTCTGGGCAGTGGGCTTTTGTTATTTTGAATTCCAGGGCAAACGCATTTAAAGATTGAGTACTTTTTCTCGAAATTTCTGATCAAATCCCGCTTTGAATCTTCTTTGTCTTTTTGATCTTTTTAGTGGTACTCTTTCGATTAATGCTAGCGCTATTTTTG
>Ga0208770_1000811_pt1 | contig 17854 bp, 12 predicted proteins | sample AntAceMetag02UK9_FD_184771 | JGI IMG/M metagenome (GOLD analysis project Ga0208770, IMG submission 184771) | Saline lake microbial communities from Ace Lake, Antarctica - Antarctic Ace Lake Metagenome 02UK9 (SPAdes) (version 2) | ecosystem: Environmental > Aquatic > Non-marine Saline and... | reverse complement strand
AAATAGTCGCCATGCTCCTTTTTTCATTCAACGAAGAAAGGTGACTATTTCTTAGCAACCAGCATTGTGATGGCTTTGGTTACGATGGGCAGTATATCTTCATAAAAATTCAACTCTAAAATATCTGCAACCTTGAACCATTGTGCATCATCTAAACCTCCTTTATTTTCCAGGACCAAATCGGTATATTTTGATTCTGCTAAAAAGTATGAGACTTGTTTACGCACTTTGCCAAGCTCTGGATGTGAGGCTACGTATTCGTTGTATCCAAGTGTTCCTTCGATGACGATATCTACACCAATTTCTTCTTGTAGGGCTCGAATTGCTCCTTCTTCGACTGTTTCTGCTTCAGCAATTTTTGACTTTGACAGTGTCCAGTGTCCGAAGATATCGTGTACTAGTGCTAAGTACATTACATCGCCATCCATTGCGTACACAACCGCTCCAGCCAGACGTTGAATCGGCATCTCATCAAACGGTACAGCCTTCTTTTTCTTCCCTTGCTCTTCTTTACCCGGTTCGCCAATTTCTTTATACACTGCACCAAGTACACCGTTTACAAACCGGCTACTGTTTTCACCACCAAATTGCTTAGCAAGCTCAATGGCTTCGTTAATAGCTACCTTCGCTGGCACTTCTTTTCGGTCAGCAAACAAAAGTTCGTATAAGCCTAAACGGAGAATATTACGGTCTACTGGTGAAATTCTATCAATCGGCCACTCAGGGGCTGCTTTCTCAATTACCTGGTCAAGCTCTGATTGCTTACCCAACACACCGTCTAAAAGCTTCTCAATAAATGGGTTATCGGTCTTGTTGGGGGCAAATTCTTCAACGTTTCGAGCCAGTACTTCTAACGTTCCTTTTTTGTCTATATCATTTAAATCCCACTCAAAGAGGGTTTGAAGAACGATTGACCGCGATAAGTGTCTATTTGCCATGAAAAAAATGTACTAACTTCTACTATCTGCAAGTATACACTTGCGGTGCAACAGAAATCCTCTACACACCAGATTTCTGTGGACAAAAAAGCCCCAAACGGGGCAATCTACTTATTTTGTGTTTTCTGTCTCTACTACTTCTGCTTCAGACACTTCCTCAGCTTCAGTTGGTGTAACTGACTGAGCCTGGGCACTGATTGCGTCTTTCTTTGCTTGGATACGAGCTGCTCGTTTTGCCTTCTGTGAAGCCAAGTCAATCACTTGTCGTCCTTTATAAAAACCACATTCAAGACACATGTGATGAGGTCGGTGTTCTGCACCGCAGTTCTTACAAGTAGCTAAGGTAGCTGCTGTAAGACCGTGGTGTGAACGGCGGTTCTTTGTATGAGCCCGCGTATGTCGCATTCGAATTACCATAAGATTTGTTACTTAGTGGCCAGAACTATAACAAATGTGTGCAAAATTGCAATAGGTCACGTACAGAACTATAAGTATCTATATTTTGAAACAAAAAAGCCGAGCGTAACGGTGCAAGACTTCTTGCCCATCTGCTCGACGGATGCCACACATTGCATGGACTTTATCTTAAAGAAGCACCAAAAGAAAACTACAATAATGCGTTCTCTCTTGCTTCTGCTTTTCTTGCTTCTGCGTTCTTCCTTGCCTGTTCTTTTCTTTGAGGGCAATACCTATCGCGATTCTTGCCGCCTGGTTCAATTTTTAGAATAAAACATGGCACTGCCTTATTAACACAGGCACAAAGCACTGTATTACCAGTTTTCCCTTTGTTGTCTACGCAGCCAGTGCAGAAATTAACTTCTTTTTTCTTTTTAAGCATGTAATGCCCCACTTATTTTCAGCCCACCTTGTTGGAGGACACTGTTTTGCAGTATACAACACATCTATATCTTTGCAACATGTTGTCCGGGTACATAACATAACTATCTTGAAGAAATCTGGCAAGGACATCACTACTCTAAGAGGGCTATATTTTTACAAAAACTTTTACGATGTTCTGATGAAAAGCCGTGTCTGGCAATTGCTTCACGGTGTTTTTTGGTCCCGTACCCTTTGTGCTGGGCAAAGGTGTACGCCACAAACTCAGTCTTGTTAGAAATGTGTACCATGTAGCGATCCCTGGTCACTTTTGCCATAATCGATGCCAGTCCGATTACTTTCTCTTTAGCGTCCCCTTTGGTGATTGTTTCTTGATGGATAAACTCTGCTGGAGCTTTCAGTCCCCCATCAAGTTTTACATCGTACATAGCGTAATTAATTGTGTTATTAATTGTGTTATTAATAACACAATTAAACGGGTCCTTCATTACTCGGTCAATCGCCCGGTGCATCCCTTTAGTAATGGATGGAACAATACCTTTGGTATCAATATGCTTTGCAGACACCAAGGACACAGCGTACGTCAACTTCCCTGCCTTTTTAAGTTTTTTAGCAACTTCAAAAATCTCTGCCCGTTTGTGTTCGGTCAACTTCTTGCTGTCATTGACTCCTGGTAGCAACTCCCAATTAAAACCAGCTGGCACCATAGCCACACCGACAGAAACTGGTCCCGCAAGCGGACCTCGTCCAGCTTCGTCTACTCCGATTATCCATTTCGGTTGCATATAATTATCTACAGTGTACAGTATTTGTATACATCCATCCGGAGGAAACAATGAAAATTATTCTCACAGTGTTGTTGATTGCAGTTCTGATAATTTGGTATTTTGCAGTTCTGATAATTTGGTATTTCACGACCTTGCGGAGCCAAAAAATATCTGAGGATCGTTCTGCGTTATCCGAAGATACGATGCCAGACGGTCAGAGCAAGAGGTACTACAACACATTTATGATTTCAAGGGTTGCGCCTCCACTACTTTGCGCAATCGGAATCCTCGGCATTTGGGCTACCTAGATAGCCCAACAGTAATACGAACATACTAGACGCACGCGGATTCGCGTGTGTCATTTTTTTATATACAACCAGTACGAGCGTTCTTTTGCTATACTATTACCATTATGTCAGACACTGCCGAAGAAAAGATGGAGAAAGCCGAATTTGTACACCTGCACGTGCACTCGATGTATTCCCTGCTTAATGCCGTTCCTACTCCTAAGGAGCTGGTGAAAGCTGCCAAAGAAGATGGGCAACACGCAATGGCGATTACTGATGCGGGTGCGCTCTATGGTGCAATTGACTTCTACTCACAGTGCCACAAAGCTGGTATCTCACCTATTATTGGCATTGATGCCTTTATAGCCCCTCGAACCCGCCATGACAAAGAAATGATGGACCGTCCACGAGCGCGAGTGGTACTGCTGGCTAAAAACATGACTGGGTACAAAAACCTCATCAAGCTGGTAACCGTCTCAAACACAGAGGGGTTCTACTACCGTCCCCGTCTGGACCAGGAACTACTCAAGGACCACTGTGAAGGGCTGATTTGTATCGTCCCTTCGTTTGCAGGAGAAGCGACGTTGCACTTGAAAAATAATAATCTTGAGAAAGCGGCTGCTTCGCTGGCTTGGTATAAAGAGGTCTATGGGGAGAATCTCTACTACGAAATCACCCACCATCCTGAAATTCTTGATCATCCTGAACTACAAGAGAAAATCAAAACCCTCGCCAAAGAAGGCGGTGTACCGCTAGTAGCCGCGCAGGATATCTACTATATGCAAAAGGATGACGCAGTCATCCGGGCTTTGATGATGAAAATTCAAAGTGGTGGGGTGATTGACCCCGACGAAGCCCGGGCTGAGGACTTCTCCTTTGCCACCCAAGCAGAAATGAAAGAAAAATTCGCAGACCAACCAGAAGCTCTGGCGAATACCGTAAAGATTGCAGACTTATGCCATGTGGAGATTGTCCTCGGACAAGAAGCCTGGAAGTTCCCTGACTACAAAATTGCCAGCGGCAAAAACTCAGATGATGAACTTAAAGACATGGCCTACGCCGGAGTAGACTGGCGAAAGCACGACATCACTGATCCTACTATTAAAAAACGGATTGACTACGAGCTGGAGGTGATTAAAAATAAAGGTTACTCAACCTACTTCCTGGCAGTAGGTGACTTGCTTCGTGAAGCTCGAGAGCGAGGTATCTACACCACCATTCGTGGTTCTGTTGCGGGGTCGTACGCAACATACGTACTTGGTATTACCAATGTGGACCCACTGGAGTACAAACTCCCGTTTGAACGTTTCCTAAACCCCGAACGACCGTCTGCTCCTGATATTGATATGGACTTTGCTGACAATCGGCGTGATGAAATCATTGACTATGCTAAAGAAAAGTACGGCGCAGACAAAGTGGCCCAGATTGGAACCTTTGGAACCATGATGGCTCGAGCGGCGGTAAAAGACGTTGCTCGTGCCCTTGGGCATCCCTATGCAACCGGAGACCGCATCTCTAAGTTGATTCCTTTAGGTGCCCAAGGTTCTGCAATGACTATTGATAAAGCTATAGACATCGAACCAGACTTGGCCAAGCTATACAAACAAGACAGCGAGTCACAACAAGTAATCGACTTAGCTAAGCGTATTGAAGGCCGCGTACGACACATGGGGGTGCACGCTGCTGGGGTAGTAATTGCACCTGAACCACTAGACCAGTACGTACCAATTCAAGTTGACTCCAAGACAGGTAAGTACGTAACTCAGTACGAAATGCACTCTGTGGGTGAGGATGGTGTGGGACTGCTGAAGTTTGACTTCCTTGGTATTAAAAACCTGGCCATCTTAGCCGACACGGTAAAGCGAGTAAAAAAGATTCGTGGCGAAGATGTAGATATTGAGAATGTAGACGTAGCAGACAAAAAAACCTTCCAGATGCTTGCCCGAGGTGAAACTATGGGGCTCTTTCAGCTGAATGGTACTGGAATGACGTCGTTTCTCAAACAACTCAAGCCAAGTACCATTCACGATATCAACGCGATGGTAGCCCTCTATCGACCGGGGCCGATGGAATCTATTCCTGATTATATTGCACGGAAGCACGATGCCTCATTGGTAACCTTCCTTGACCCACGACTGGAGAAAATCCTTGACCGTTCCTACGGAGTGATTACGTATCAGGACGACGTGATGATGATTTCTATTGCGCTGGCTGGGTACTCTTGGCTTGATGCTGACAAACTGCGTAAGGCGATGGGAAAAAAGATTCCTGAGGTAATGGAGGCGGAAAAAGCCAAACTTATGGACGGATTCCGTGATTTTGGAAAACTCGCACCAAAGGTTGCAGATAAACTATGGGAGCGGATTGAACCATTTGCTGCCTACGGGTTTAATAAGTGTTTACCGGCGTCTACTCGCATTATCGATGCAAAAACAGGCATCCCAACCAGCATTACTAATCTACTAATTGCTCCCCAGAAAAAAATAACCGTACTATCTCTTGATACCCACCAAAGTATTGTCACAAAAGTAGCAACCAAACCATTTGAAAATGGTGTGAAGATGGTGTATGAACTCACTACAAGAAGTGGTCGAGTCATTCGAGCAACGAACAACCATCCTTTTAAAACATGGAGCGCTTGGCAGCGTCTAGATACACTCCAAACAGGCGACCGCATAGCAGTCCCAAGAACACTCCTTAGCCCAAAAAAACATTCTGACCTTACAATCAATCAAGCAGGAACATTAGGCTATCTCATCTCAGAAGGAAATCTATGCCACCCACATGGTCTGTACTATTATTCTAAAAATACAGACGAGGTACAAGATTTTATACAATACGCGCAGACTTTTAAGAACACGAAAATAACTAGTGATACGAGCAAGTCTGCACAGAGCATCTACATCGGACAAACAAATCCCAAAGAAGGAAATGCCCTACGCCAATGGATTGAATCTCTAGGACTTCTCCATAAGACTGCTACAGAGAAAACCGTACCTGACGTAGTTTTTGCTGCTGAGGACAAGGTTATTGCTTGTTTCTTAGGGAAGCTTTGGCAAGGTGACGGATGTATTTCAAATAAGAACCAACAAGCATTTTATGCTACTAGTTCAAAGCAACTTGCTCATGATGTACAACACCTGTTGTTACGTCTAGACATACTTAGCACCATCCACACAAAATCATTTGCATACAGAGGTGGTCACAAAATCGGCTGGACTGTTGTTCTCACGGGGACAGAAAATATAGCTTCTTTTGCAGAACACCTTGGACGACACATGCTCACCACTAAAAAATCTGATTTAGAAACACTAAAAAAAGAAAGTAACCTGCGTACAAATAATCGTGGTCGCGGCACTGTTGACACCCTCCCGATGGATGTACTTCAAGAGATACGTTTGGAAATGACCACACAGGGTCTCACCGTACAGGAAGTCGCTCAAAAGGCACACATTGCACCACGACTACTTTATAACGGCACCAAAAAACGAGGACTTACTCGAACAACGGTACTTAAAATAGCCAAGGTTCTGACATCTAAGAAACTTACCGAACATGCTATTTCTGATATTTTTTGGGATGAAGTAGTTTCAATCACCAAAGTTGGCAAAGAAATGACCTACGACCTCTCTGTCTCTGGAACACACAACTTTATTGCTGATGATTTTTTTGTACACAACTCCCACGCAGCCTCATACGGCCGTGTGGCGTACCAGACCGCGTACATGAAGGCAAACTACCCTGAAGAGTACATGGCGTCAGTACTGACCGCTGACGCTGGTGATACGGAAAAGATTTATGAAATTATTCACGAGTGTGAACGGATGGCTATTGAGGTACTTCCGCCTGATATTAATGAAAGTTTTGCACCGTTTTCTGTGGTTCCAGCAAAGGATGGTGAAGATGCGAAGATTCGTTTTGGTCTGACCACTATCAAAAACTTCGGTGAAGGTATCGCTGATGCAATCCTTATTGAACGAAAAGAAAATGGTGATTTTACGTCGCTGACCGACCTTCTCACTCGTGTCCACAATAAAAACCTCAACAAAAAATCTATCGAAGCGCTCATCAAGACTGGTGCCCTCGACCGATTTGAGGAACGTGGAAAAATGCATGCAAACGTCGACAACCTGCTTGGGTTTAACAAAGAACAGGTTGCGGGTATCGCTGCCAGTCAGGACTCTCTATTTGGCGGTATGGACACCTCCATCAATGAACTGACTCTGCATGACGTAGACCCAGCGACCAAGGAGCAGAAACTACTCTGGGAAAAAGAGCTTCTGGGGGTATATGTGTCTGGTCATCCACTGGACCAATTTAAGGCAGAACTAGATAAGCGTACAAACATTCGTCAGATTATTCAGGCACTAGAAGACGACGACAAAATGACCATTGTGCAACTCAAAGGCACCCTTGCTATTGCCGGGATGATTGAGAGTGTAAAAGAACTTCTTACTAAAAAAGGTGACCGCATGGCATTTGTAAAACTCGGGAACCTTACTGACAGTATCGAAATGGTCACCTTCCCTGAAACCTACGAGACATACAAAGACCTACTGTTCGCCGGCAACTGTGTAGCTATCAAAGGCAAGCTCAGTATCCGTAATGACGAACCAAGTATTTTAATAGACAAGATTAAAGCATTAGCACCCAAAGAAACGACTGAAGTAAACTCAGTTGACAACTCCCCTGCCTAAGCGCTACTATAGGAACTAATCAGAGATTGTTTGAGCTACCAACTCAAAGCACATCGTGCGGAAACCTAATCTGAGTCAAAAGAGCTGTGTGGCATACTGCACAGAATACCCGGTGGAACCGCGGATGGGACCTCGTCTCACTCGTCCGAGTACAGACATGATTTTTGTGTATGTACTCGGACGTTTTACGTATATTACCAACCTGATTAAAATTAGGGGTCGGACCCCTAATTTAGTAACTTCAAGACACTTATGAGTTCAGACAACAATTTACAGTTAGAACACAAACGACACACCCTGGCGCACTTGCTTGCAGCAGCGGTGCTACAAGAATACCCCCAGGCAATCCTTACCCTTGGACCAGCTATTGATACTGGTTTCTACTATGACATCGACTTTTCCGCTGGAGAGGCTCCAGGTGATGACGACCTAAAGAGCATCCAGAAAACCATGAAGAAGACGCTTAATGGTTGGAAGGAGTTTACACACAAAGAAGTTTCAGCGGCAGAAGCGCGCGAAGCGTTTGTCGGTAATCAATTCAAACTTGAGCTTATCGATGAGATTGACGCCAAGGGTGAAACCATTACTCTCTATACTATAGGCGAAGGTAAAAATGAATTCACTGACTTGTGTCGCGGTGGCCACACTGAGCATCCCTCTGAAGAGATTGCAGCTGACGCGTTTAAGCTTGATAAAATTGCTGGCGCCTACTGGCGTGGTGATGAGAAGAATCCTATGTTGACACGCATCTACGGACTGGCGTTTGATACCAAAGAAGAGCTGATTGCGTATGGCCTACAGCTTGAAGAAGCTAAGAAACGTGACCATCGAAAACTTGGTAAAGAACTTGGTCTCTTTTCATTTTCTGAGCTGGTTGGGCCTGGTCTTCCTCTATGGTCTCCCAAAGGAACTATTCTACGAAACGAAATCGATGCTTTTGTCACTGGACTGAGACAAGAAAAAGGCTACCAGCTAGTGACTATCCCGCACATCGCAAAGAAGGCACTGTACGAAACTTCAGGACATTGGAATAAATACAGTGACGACCTATTCAAGGTACGCGCTAAAGACGGTGACGATGGAGAAGAGTATGTTCTCAAACCAATGAACTGTCCTTGTCATACACAAATCTTCGACTCTGTGCCCCGTTCATACAAAGAGATGCCTCAGAGATTCGCAGAAACAACGATGGTCTATCGGGCTGAACAGTCGGGAGAACTTTCAGGACTCACTCGTGTACTTTCTATCACACAAGATGACGCACACGTATTCTGTCGTGAATCACAGCTGAAAGATGAGATTATTACAATCTGGGACATCGTTGATGCGTTTTATGGAAAGTTTGGATTCAAGCTACAGGTACGACTCTCTTTCCATGATCCTAAAAAGAAAGAGGACTATCTTGGAGAAGATGCTGTCTGGGAAGATTCTGAAAGTATGATGAAGCAGATTGCGGAAGAACGAGGTGCTGACTACTTTATTGAGCAAGGAGAAGCTTCGTTCTATGCTCCAAAACTCGACTTCATGGCAAATGACTCAATAGGACGTACACATCAGGTAGCAACTATTCAGCTTGACCGAATGCTTCCTGACCGTTTTGACCTTACCTGTGTAAATGAACAAGGCGAGCAAGAGCGGGTGGTAATGGTACATGCAGCAATTGCGGGTTCACTTGAGCGATTTATTGCGGTACTTATCGAACACCTAGCTGGAAACTTCCCGCTTGGTTTTGCACCAGTACAACTTGCAATCATCCCTGTTGCTGAGGTGCACAACGACTACGCCAAAGAAGTGTACACAACCCTCAAAGAAGCTGGGTTCCGCGTAGAACTCCTTGATGAAAACGAATCTATGGGCAAGAAGATTCGGTCTGCAAAGAAAGATAAACTTCCTTACTTCATTGTTATTGGAGACAAAGAAGTAGAGAGTAGCACAATCACTCTTGAATCTCGAGACACAGAAAGCAACCAGTCACTGTCAATGGAAGATCTACTTGAGAAACTTACCGAAGAAGCAAAATAAATTGCCACATACTCTACATACGAAAAAACTTCCCAAAGGGAAGTTTTTTCGTATACGAGACTAAACCTTGAACAATATCTTGCTTAAAGTTCTTCATAAATCCTCAGAGACGAGACGAGCAAAGAAATTTTATCGAGCCGTACTTGATGGTACGGTGAGATAAAATTTCTGTAGCTCAACGAAGTATCGGTGGATTTTGATGGACTTAAGAGACACTCTTGACTGCCTTCATTATTGCCATCTTGACTGCAGCCTCCTCAGACTCATACGTTCCGTCAAGAGCTCCTGTCAATGCTTTGATAGCCCCTTCCAAACTCTCGGTTGAAACAGACACTGCGTATGCAGCAAGCATATCTGACACATGTACTTCTTCACCCTTTCGAGATCGATATACTGCATCAAGGTCAGAGGCTGCATCAGCCAGGGCAATCATCGGTCGGTGCGCGATCAGCTGATAGGCTGATACTACGTTTCCAGTGATAATTGCTTCTGCCAGAGAACCTCCCGTAATTGCTTCTGTTTGTGTTACTACTACTTCTGCCGCAACGTCGTTAGTGATGAGTGTTTCCATTCGTGCAAGATTGAGTGCCACCCAACCTGCTTCACTTGGGAACGAAGCTTTTGCTTGCACAAGGGTTGCATCAAATGTTTGGTTTCGTGTTGCATCAGATTCTGTTGCGTTCATGAAGAATCGCATTGCATCACTGGAGAGAAGCACCTTTTGCGCATGTGCTCGGTTTTCAAGCTCAGTCATGGCAATTGACTCATCTACTTCGTCAGTTCTCTGTACGGCTGCGTACCCAATTACTGGGGCTACAGATGCAGTTGGTAGATTTGCAGGAGCTTCAGTGTGTGCTACTGCGTACACATAGCTTTCTGCTTCTGTTTGAGCTTCTGCATCTTCTACAACAGCGTCAGTACTCATATCTGTGTATGACACATGGTCATGTGCTCCAGCAAGTGACATTCCTCCAATGAAGTCTCGTCGGATTGCAAAAATGTATGCGACGAAGAGTCCCCAGATAGTCAGTAGTGCGTAGAAAATCATCGTTAGTGCTGGACCAGCTTCAAAACCGGTATATGGTACTTGTGTAAGTGAGATACCTGCCACACGAGGATCCTGCGTCCGTGAAGAGAATACGGTAATAGTGTTTTCTAACTCAACTTCAACTGAACAGTTTCGCTTTCTACTTCCTCGTGAAGAGGTTAGCGTATATTCAGTATCTTTGGTTGGTTTGATGGTCATCTCGCCCTCAAAGTCATCTCGGTCATCTGAATCAAGTAGTACGTTTCCATGATTGTCTTCAATTTTTACTTCATTATTTCGTGAGGTATCCCAGGTAAGGGTAATCTCTTCTCCAGCGGTAATTTTCTCATCAGAGATATCAAGGTCACATTGTGGACTTCGTGAGCCACCGCCTCCTCCACCACCTCCAGTATCAACATCAATCTGAATAGGACATGTATCTTGTACAACACCATTTTCAAAAATGTTCATGGTGAATGTCCTGTCTGAAGTTACGTTCACTGTTTCTGAATCACTGAGGTTTGTTGATGAAACCCCGTTGATAGAAATTGTATCAACTCCGGTGGTAACCCAGGTAAGAATCACATTCCCACCTCCTCTTGGTAGTGAGTAGTCGTTTGCAGTAAAGGTTACATTATCTGCACAAGTAAGTCCTGCTGAATAGGTACACGGTAGTGCACCGCCAGTATTATTGGCTGCATCATCAGTACAAACTGGTGTAGGTGGGTACGTACATGGTAATGCTCCGCCAGTGTTATTGGCTGCGTCATCAGTACATACTGGTGTAGGTGGGTACGTACATGGTAATGCTCCGCCAGTGTTATTGGCTGCGTCATCAGTACAAACTGGTGTAGGATCTGGATCAGGGTCTGGTTCAGGGTCAGGGTCAGGGTCAGGTGCATCACACCCACCACAGCCACTGTCTCCTCCACTACCTCCATCACCACCGCTACCACCAGAACTACCAAACGCAGATACTGTTGAAGCATCAATAGAAAAATTTGATACTGATACAGGAACAGAAACAGCTATCACAGCAAAAACTGCAATAAGGGCTGCCCAATTTGTAATATTTTTTGTAAACATAAATAATTTATTTAGATTGTAACCTCTTATATTCTTACCTACACCAGTACATAAGAATATTAGAAGTGGTAAGAGCAAAGCGATGCCCTTACCATTCACAGTAAGGACAAAACTATGTCCTTACTATTTTCATCAAAGACCCCGAACAGCGCACCAGTTACGACCTCCGACACAAGCTGGGTCAGACGACGTCACATCACTGCGACGCAGGTATACGATTTCATCAGATCCCCAGTCAGACCAACCTCGATCATCCGCACGGATGAGTTTCAAAAAGGTCGTTCCGTAGAAGTGACTGACAGGAACCTGGATGGTTGTTTCGTAGCCTCGACCTGTCTGTTCCCAGTCAGGCGTCATAGAGGCAACAACATTACAGGCGCGGTCGCACAAGCGTAAGTTCATTGGCTCATTACTGAGCACTGCGATACTGCGCATTTCTCTAGACTCTTGCGAGCTTGTTGTATTTGTGCAGCCTGCGAGACTAGCTACAAGTGCAAGAGCGAAGATACCGATACTTTTCATTTTGTTCTCCTTGGGCTTGATTAGCCCTCAATTGTCATTACATACGTGCCAGACTCGTTCATGGCACCTGTCGTTATAACAGCGTCAACGCAACTTGCGAAAAGGCGCATTTCCGTCCCTGGGCGAACCCAGTATGTTTTGCATTCCTGTGTAGCAATAGGCAGATCCCCATACCAGCTGTGGTAGACCATTATTGGTCCCCACCACCGGGTTGGTTCTCCCCTATAAGTTCCCACATCAAGCTGATTCCAGTATCCGTGACATACGACTGCTTTGACTGGATTCTCGATTTGGACAGTACCAGCGAAGGTAATACCCAAGCTGTTACGGTTGCATTCCTGCTCCGTAATGCCACAGGCTGTGACTGCTGTAGCAGCCACAGCTAGACCCACAGAGAGCGTAAGTATTTTAAGGGTACGCATAGCGAACCTCCTTTGTTGTGTCTTAATGAAGTTGTGAAGAACGCCCCGTCGGAGCCCTTATTACAAGACCAGAATTGATCTAAGATAAGTGCTCTGCGAGCTTGGTGCCAAGAAATTGTTCGACTGGATGTCGAGATTTCTGGGAACTAAGCTTGCTATTTCTTTACGAAATAATGATGGAGAGAACTAAGACGCTTTGTCTTTTGAGAACTGTATCTTATTGCACATATCGTAGCATACATATTGCTTTTTGTCAAAAGTATGGCGTAGTAATAATCTTGGTCCAGCAATTCCTTCTTGGAAAGGAAGAAATTGGGAGCTAAATTCAATATAAGGCCTACAGCCTTTATTTCATTCAACTTTTGTCAATAATCTGGTGTAGTTATTTTCACACTATTAATTCTAGTCATTATCAGAGAAAGTGCCTCTTTACAGCCATTTTTACACATTTCTTATATCTTATACGATCCAACCAGGGTGGCTTCGACCATGAAACGGTCGTCTTTTGAGCCAAAACTGTTACAGGTAGCAAGAGTAAGCTTCGCCTCTCCTGGTGTTTCTGGCACAAATACTTCCGTTGCTTTTGCTTGATATACTCTATCTACTTGATATATATATTCCGTATCACCTGATTGCAGACGGATTTTGTCCCCCCATGTCAGGTCCTGGATGCCATTAAAAGCCTGAAAGTTCTTATTGAAAACGTTTGGTAAATAACTAGAATGCCCCAAAATAAAGATATTTCCATCTTCTGAAAAATCTGCTGAATCTGGATGGCGTACGGCTCCAGAAAGAAGTGCCTGGTCCAGATCAGCAACCTCACGTGATTCTGGATTGAGTACAGTGACTTCTTTATCAAGTCTGTCAAATATAATCTTAAGGGGTAGCGGTGAGCCTACCACCTCTGCTTCTGCACCTTCAGCAGCCATACGGTCTGGACTTGTTTCAACCTGTTCAGCAGATTCGTCTACTGCAACTTCATCTACCGGCTCTGGAATAAAGTCAATGACATACAGTACCGTATAGGAAAGTAGAATAACTACGAAGAAAATCCCCAGAAACGCGACTTTGCGTAGGTACATCTGGCGGTATAGGTCATTAAATGAATTGGCTGGTTTCATATATACAAAATTAGAATTTCAATATAATACACTGTTTTATAGCATTGTCAAGTACTTGTACGTGGACTGGCCGTGCATTCTCGTATAGAACATTGTGTAATTACTTGACACTACTACTTAATTATGCTATTGTTTTTACGTACTGCTCCTAGACACATCGTGTGTATGAGCTCCGTTCTCACTAGTTTATTGCTCTTCCCTCTTCCTTGAAGAGTGTTTTACGCATACGACCATGAGACCTATTTTGGTACACTTTAACTACTTTATCCTATTATATTATGAACCAGGTAACACCAGAACAAAAAGATTCTGTCACAAAGACACTCGCTATTGTTGGCTTTGTGGTCGCAATTCTTTTAGCTGTATGGCTTGCTGTACAGGTAGTACGTATCATCCCTCCGGCATTTAACTCACTAGCGTCAATTGCAGACGGTGTATACAACTACAACGAAAATACCGTACTTACGGTGACAACAAAAAACAACGTGGTAAATACTGGTGAAGCATTAACACTGTCCTGGACCCAGATGCGTATCCCTGGAACGTACACATTTTCCTATGTATGTACTGGAGGTACCTCAGTTGAGGTTCGAGATCCACAAGCAGGTATCGTGTCACTTGACTGTGATACAGAATTCAACCTGGAGGACAGTACCACTATCGACATTGCTGTAGACTCAGAGAAACAACGTTTTGTTGACGTTACCTACACGGTGGCATTTACCCCTACCAACACAAACGCTGATAGTATTGCCACAAATGGACAAATTACCATCGTGAATGCAACTATTCCTACCGGCATCGTGGTTGCAGAGGAAACTCCTACAGAGGGCGTTGTTGCTGGTGAATCAACTCCTGATGACACTACTGCCAACCCAGAGTCTGTACCAGCTACGCCAGTATTGATTGAAGAAATCATCTATGCTATTCCGGTATCTGACCCAAATGGAACTGTTGACCTGGAAGTTACCTACTTAGCAGTTGGATCACTTACTGGCACAACCTTCCGACGTGAAGCAAACATTAGTGTCAACGAACAAGGTGCTTTCCAGTTTGCGGTACAAAATATGGGCACTAAGACTTCTGATGAGTGGACCTTTGACGCCGACCTACCTTCAGGGATTGAATACACTTCAGGACCACAGGTAGCACTGAAACCAAACGAAAAAGCGATTATTACTATCGGCTTTGAAGGACTGACACGAGTGGGTGTCGAACGTTTTGGTGCAGAGGTTAACGTGGACAACGACACAAACAAAAACAACAACAGCTTTACCTGGGCTGTTGAAGTAGTTAAGTAAAATGAAGTAATGGCTGGAGGCCATATACTGAATTTTGATCCCAATTTTTTCTTTCCTTGAGAAAATTGCTGGACAATACCAATACTCCATCTAATCCAGTAGGATTACCAAAAGACCAGTGCCCTTGGCACTGGTCTTTTGGTATACTCAATATATGGAAAATTTAGATATATTGCTACAGCGCTATGAGGAAGCAAATAATTCTCATGACTGGGAAAAAGTCAAAGAATTCATCCATCCAGAAGCTTCTTACTTCTTTACAGATGGAACTTTTATAGGAATTGAGCAGATTAAGAAAGCAGTATGTGACACTTTTGCATGCATTGAAAATGAAATATATACTGTCAGTGAGATAGTATGGGTTGCACAAAACCAAACAACGGCTGTCTGCCGATACCTGTTTCACTGGAAAGGTGAAGTCAAAGGAAAAACTAAAGAAGGAAACGGACGAGGTACAAACGTCTGGGTAAAAGAAAATGAAATCTGGCTCATCACACACGAACACCTCAGCACCTAAACAAAACCCACTATCATATATGATAGTGGGTTTTGTCATACATTCATTTCATCTCACCTTATTTCATCTAAGACAGATTTTCAAAAGATAACGAGGCAGGCAAAGAAAAAGACGCGAGTCGTACATAGGTACGGTGAAGCGTCTTTTTCTGTAGCCTAACAAAGTTAGCTGAAGAAAATCTGTCTTAGATGTCGATGGTGGCGTTTTGGGCGTTTGACTGTATAAAGGATTTTCTCGCCGCCACATCCTTCCCCATCAAAATATCAAACACTCGGTCTGCATCTTGTCCGTCATCAATAGTCACTTGCTTTAGCACGCGATGTTCTGGGTTCATGGTGGTTTCCCAGAGTTCATCGGCGTTCATTTCACCAAGACCTTTATACCGTTGAATACGGAACTTAGGGCCTTTCTTAGTTACTTCTTCAAGCTCCTCCTCTTCACCTAACTCCCCTTCTTCCCCGTCTTCAGAAATATCAACCGGTTCATCCTCTCCAACAATGGCAACTTTTTCCGCATCAGTGTAGGCGTACCATATTTCCTTGCCTCTTTGAATTTTATAGAGTGGTGGTTGTGCGATGTAGATATATCCTTCATCAATCAGCGGTCGGAAATACCTAAACAGGAGTGTTAGTAGCAGTGTACGAATGTGAGCACCGTCGACATCCGCATCCGTTGCAATGATAATCTTGTGGTACCGAAGCTTCGTGATGTCGAACACATCCCCAATAGCAGTCCCCATGGCAATTACAAAGTTCTTAATTTGTTCTGAAGCCAGCATTTTATCAATCCTTGCTCGCTCTACGTTAAGGATTTTACCTCGTAACGGCAAGATAGCCTGGGTCTTTCGATCACGTCCCATCTTTGCACTATTGTGAACAAAAACACCACTGGCCAAAGCAAAATTATGAGTACCAGGTACTTCAAAGTCATACACATCAATGTACTCCTTAATCCATGTAACAGTGCGTACTCGATGATTATGATGTACGGCCGCCTCTTGTAACAATTCAAGGTCACCATCGAAGAAACGGTCGGCTACGGTTTGTGGACGGACTAAAGTTGTATCTCTTGTTTCTGTACGGACAATTTCATATTGCTCAAAATCAACTTCACCTGTTTCCTGATATATATCATGTAATATGTCCAGCATTTTATTGAGATAGGTCAGATTGTATGTGTCAGCTCGTTTTTCACGGAACTCAGGCGTCCATTGTGCTTTAGTTTTCTCGCTACGCCATGTACGTAAATCCGCATCGTTCCATTGTGCAATAGCTGTTGTTCTTAACCTTTCTTTACATTCTGGATTTTTATCAAAAAACTTAGTGACGCGTTCACTTTGAGCTTCACGGTTTTCTGAATCCTTCCAATAAGTTTTTTGGGCTTCATTGAGTCGTTTTGCAGTTTCTTCTCGGTATGACTCGTTGGAATCATAAAATTCCCGAGAACACTGCATCAGGTACTTTTTATAAGACTCATCTTGCCATTGCAATGTAGCTCGTTTCGAGAGCAAGGACCGCATTTGGGGAGCTAACATAATTTCGCTCATTTTTTTACGATATGCCGGTTTCTGATGAGCTAGTCGTGCTTTCTCTTTAGCTTCTTTGGTATGCAGTGTGAGAGAAACATGTTTTTGATGTAGTTCTAAATGATCTTTTTTTGAGAGTCGAATCAAATTGTCAGGATTATTATTTAGCTTATTAAAATCCTTATGGTGAACATGTTGACCCTCTTTTTTGACAGATACGCCACGTTTGATATTGTGGGAATCAGCTAAGATATGAGTAAAAATCCAATGTTTCTTTACTACGTCATACAGCATTTCGTAGCCGTCAATAGTAATACGACCACCAATTTTTGATATCTTTCTGTACAGTGGCATAAGTGAATCATTAGATTGCAAGTCTCTGGCTTCTTTATAACTTCCGTCACGAAGCATAAATTTATGGCATGGGGTGCAGGTAATAATTTCACTATTATCAAGTGTTACTTGCAGGACTTCTTTATTACGCTTTGTTAGACGAGGATACGCGACCTCGCCAACACCTACATGTCCATCAGATTCAATAGTGTAACAATAATGTTGTTTGTTTTCAGTACGTTCTTTTACGATTTCAATAAGAGAAAGATTACGTCCATCAGTGAGGGCGATTTTCGTGTCTCCGGAAAAACATCCTCCTGCGGAATCTCCCTCTACTACAAACAGCTCAGAATCGGCAGCTGACTTTGACTGACAGTCTGCCAGTTTTCCAGGCAACGACATCCCTTCTAGCGCACCTTTACGCATCACTGAGTCCTTGGCAGCTTTAGCTG
>Ga0208770_1000807_pt1 | contig 17872 bp, 21 predicted proteins | sample AntAceMetag02UK9_FD_184771 | JGI IMG/M metagenome (GOLD analysis project Ga0208770, IMG submission 184771) | Saline lake microbial communities from Ace Lake, Antarctica - Antarctic Ace Lake Metagenome 02UK9 (SPAdes) (version 2) | ecosystem: Environmental > Aquatic > Non-marine Saline and... | reverse complement strand
TACAAGGGGGTCATTTTTTATTTTTTAATCTCCAAATACTCTCTGCAACTTTACTCTCAAACCTTGGTTCACTAATCACAGATCCTCCAGAATATCTGGATACATCGACCTCTACAATGTCAATGCATTCCTACTCTTAAATTCTTCTTTAACCAAAGTATTTATAACAGCACAAAGAATCTACTGCAACTATACGGCAACGATTTAACAAAATAAAAAGGGATTTTACTTATAGATTCAAAAGGGACCCATAACCTTTCTCAAATCCGAAAGTTCTAAACACCACCAGCACCTGAAATCAAAAAATAGGGTACCAAATAGATCACCCTTTAGACTTGAACTTACTCATTCATAAGCGATCATTTCAAAACGGGCCTGAAAAAATATTATAAAATTTTAAAACTTTTTGAAGTAAAAAATTAGCGATGAGTAATCAACGGGCACCAGGTAACAGAACGCACCTTCACACTCTTCTAGTTTTCCTTATTTATATTGCTGATTAATGTTTAAATTAGTTTTGGTCGTCCTGGTGGCGGAATTTTTAGTTTAAAATTTTTTTCATTTGTCTTTGTTTCTAGTTTTTTCGTTTATATTTTCACAATAAGCTTTAATCTTCTCAAGTTCTTCTTTCTGTGCATTCTTTTTTCTTTGATATGAATAATAAATTGGCATTGTGATTGATAAACCAACAATGATTATTGCTAATATGATTTGCCAAGTAATCATTTATTTAATTATCTATTAAAAGTTTATAAGTTAAAAAGGTTAATTCTATTATTAAAACTTCTAACATTATACCCTTGTTTTTTTGCTGCTTCCATAAACTTTTTAACTGAGTCAAATAATCTTTTTGCTTCAACGGGTAGAAATTCTGGTCCTACTCCTCCTTTGCTAGAAAGCTTTAACGCTTCTAGTGAAAAGTCATTATAATTAGTTACTTCAAGTTTTTCTTCAAGTTTTCGATTTAGTTGGATAAACTTATCAAGACCCCCTTTTGGCATCTCTAAAATATAACTCAAACCTTCTTAAAATTATTTATTTTTTTTCACAACCTAAAATAAACGTAGAACTTGGGGCCCTTAGTGTGCTTTGTGGGGCTGTATTAATATAGTCTTCACAAATTGATTTGGAATCAAATTCTTTTGAATAGTAACTTTTAAATCTATTTCTTCCTTCTTTTTGACAAGGATCCCCCCCAAATTCTTTTAATATTTTTGTTGTATGATTATCAGAACCAAACATGGCTGATTTGTAATCACATTTGTAGGCAACATAATTAGATCCAAACAAAAAAGCTAAAAAATAAATAGCTATTAAAACACCACCCCAAACAAGAACAGTGATTGTCCAATCAGTTTTAATTTTTTTTACCATTAAAAATTATACTCCAAAACCTAATATGTTTAAAATTTATTTAATATATGCCCTTTTCAGGTAGGTCGTCAAGATTACTTAATTTATTAAAATTTTATTCACTAATTAATTCAATATTACTAAAATACATACCATCATAATACTTATTAGCCAGTTGAGTGATTTCTCTAGTGGTGATGCTATTAATAATTGTCTCTAAATTCATCACTCTTTCTAAATTAAGGTCATTATAATCGGCATTATAAATAGTATTTAACCAAGTAGAATTAGATTCTAAATTGGTTTTGTAATCATTAATTAGAGTTAATTTTTTATCCTTAAATAGCTTTAGGTTAAAATCACCTTTTTTTATTTTTTCTAAAATTGAATTTATTTTTAAATTAATTTCATCGACATTTTTTGGATCGGCTTGATAGTTGATATAAAAACTTATTAATTCGATGGGATTATATTGGTCAAAATAATTACCTGAGGATATGGAATAGACTAAATTGTCCTTTTCTCTTATTTCATCAAACAATAATTTGTCTATTATTGAGAATAATAAATATGATTTGTATCTTTCTTTATAAGTGTTGTTAAATTTTTTAAAATACAATCTTGAGGCATTTGCTTTTTTAGGATCTTGTTGTTCATATCTAATCTCTTCTGACCCTAAGTTATATCTTATGCCACGATCTACATGGCCGTCTTGTCTATCAACTTTTGGCAAGCTCCCTATATATTTTTCAATTAAAGGTTCAATTTCATTAAATTCAAAATCACCAACAATTACAAAATTAAAACTAGCTCCATCTTTAAATCGATCAACATAGAAGTCTTTTACCGCCTTTAGGTTAATTTGATTATAAAACTTATCGGTTGGATATGTTGTTCTTGGGTGATCTTGTAAAAGCTTTTTTCTATATTCCAGTTGTTTTAGATGTTTTGGATTTTCTTTATCAATATTGTATTGACTAATGTTCTTTTCTTTAAAAATATCTACATGACTTTGTTTAACTCTTAGATCTGTGAAATTTAAATATAATAATTTAAACATATCTTCCATATGTTCGTTATTAGAATAGCCCTTAACACCCTCATTATCCTTATTTATAAATGGTACTAAATCAACAACACTTGTTGGGTATAAATTTTCTTTTTCTGTCACAGACAATTCTCCAATATCAGCTTGGTTAAGAATGTTTGATGTGTACTTAGCGGAAGGTAATAATTCATCACTTGCTTGTGAATAGCCTCCAGAGCTATAACCTTTTATTTTTATTTCATCTTTTTTAAAATCTGTTTTCTTTAAATAAACTTCAGGTCCATTTTTCAAAGTTAATTTAACAACATTTGATTTGGGAAATTTAACTCTTTTGATAATTTTTGAACCCGTTAAATCTTTTTTAATCAACTCAACTTTTTTTAGCTCAAACACATAAGGTTTAATTTCTTTACTATTAACTTCTTCAAATAATTTTCTTATCTCTTCTTCATCAGGAAGGTTGTTTATAAAAGAGGGTCCACTAATTTTAATAATTTGATTATTAGCTTTAATGTATTTATTAAAATGCTGATTTAAATTTTCAACAGTAATGGTGGGTAATACTTCGTTGGTGTATTTTATTTCATCATTAAGAGAACTAATCATTTCATCATATAAAAAATGCCTTTGGTACTCACTAACAAAGCTTTCAGATGAACGGGTTTCCTGTTTAATTTGGCTTTGCTTTAAATTTAATAAATGATTTTTTTTAGCCAAATCTAATTCTGAATTCAGAAAACCAAACCTTTCTATCTGTTTAACAGTCGTTAAAAAATCAACAATTCCTTCTTTAATTTTTGCCTCATTTAAAGTGGTGTAAATGGTTTTATACTCATCTAAATCCGAAACCTGGAAATCACCCATGCCGCTATTAATAAAACTAATTTCATTTTTCTCTAGAATCTCGTTAATCCTCCTGTTGTAAATATTTTGTACTAAATTATTAATTTTATTTTCTCGGTAATTACTAAGATTATTTAATTTTTTAAATTCATCCTTTTCCCAAATAGAAAAGTTTAAACTTTCAGTTTCTTCATCTTGATATTTAAAGAATTGATTTTCTTTGAAATCTGGTATTTCATAATCTGGTAGTTTGAACTGTTTGTTTTTAAATGAAGAAAAGTTTTTACTAATTAAGTTTTTGATTTCATTAACCTCCACATCTCCTATAACAAAAATCCCCATTAAATTGGGTTGATACCACTTTTGATAATAATCTATGGCATCAGAATATTTAAAATTTTTAATCACCTCAATTTTACCAATGGGGCTTCTCTTTAATAGAAGTGAATTTTTATAAATATATTTGGATAATTGATCTAAATATCTTTTATCAGACCCTAAATCTCTTCGCCATTCTTCTTCAACAATTTTTCTTTCTCTTTCAAAAGCCTCTCCCTCTAAAGATAAATTATTACTAATGTCTGCTAAAATTTTAATTGTGGTTTTAATATTCTCTGGGTCATCACTTGGAACCTCAAATTCATAAGCAGTAGTAAGATGACCTGTTGAAGCATTGTAGTGCGATCCTATATCAAGACCAATAGAGGACATGAACTGGTCTAAGGCATCTTTTGGAAAGTTTTTAGAACCATTGAATGCCATATGTTCTAATAAGTGTGCTAACCCTAGTTGATTGGGTTCTTCCATTGCGGAGCCTGCTTTAATAACCAGTTTTATATAAATCTTGTCCTTAGGCTTTTTATTTTCTCTAATGTAATAAGTGAATCCATTGTCCAGTTTTCCAAAATAAATATTTTGATCTATAGGAAATTTCTCTGCAGCACCTAGAGTATTAGCAAGCAGACCGCAAATTAAAGAAATTAGTAAAAAACGATTTTTAATAAATAACATTATTATCCAGGGTATAAGACTTACTCAATTCATTTTGATGCACTCTTAATTTTCCTTACTACAGAAAAATAATTTTCTTTAAGTACCTCGTGTCCTTTAAGGTGTCTATTGAATTCCTTGTGCAAACATTCATAGTACCAAGCAATTTCCTTAGGCGATGCTGTAAAACGTGCCCAAAGTTTTTTACCAACTCTTTTATAATCATTCACAATACATATTCCGTTGTGCAGTTTATCGCAAAGCGAGACAAGCATAGAAGACCGATCCTTTGTTTTAATATCTGAAATGTATTTCTTTTTTCTCTCTAGCCAGGGTGGTTTAGGAACAATATCTGTGTCGCTGCATTCATCAACAATTTTGGCAACTTTTGTCCCAAATAACTTTTTAATTTTTTTTAAAACCTTTGCTCCTCCTTGGTCTTCAACCGCATCATGCAACAATCCTCCAATTGCCTCATCAGTAGTACCACCATTTTCGATAACATAATTGCTAACAGAAACTAGATGAGTGAAATAAGGAATTTGAGTATCTTTACGAACTTGCTTAAAATGAATTTTGTAGGCAAAATCTAATGCTTTTTTGTATTTATATTTATCTATCTTCACTCAAATCCAATCTTTAATAACAATTCCAAATTTTCTAATAAAATATTTTTATTATACTTTATTAGAAAATTTATATACCATTATAAATACTCTTAATATTAGCCAACGTTTTATTAAAAACATTTAACAATAATACTTTGAATAAATTTTTAGTAACTTTTGTCTTGATTGCAAGCTGTGCTAGTCCACAAGCCCGCTCTGATCACTACTATGAAATGGTGGCAGGACATATTGTGCAAACGATACTGTCAGGTGAATGTAACTCGGAGTGTATTAAAACTATTGTCAAGAGCGATCTAAAATATGCTACCTACGCTGAAGCCATGTATGTGTTAGATCAAGTAGGCAAGAAATTACCCGACGTATTTAAAGGTGTAAAAAGAGATTTATCGATTAAGATAGAGGAACAATACAAAAAATCAGTCGCGAAATGAGCATTATTAAATATATTTTATTTGGAATAGTTGTTGCAGGAATTACTTTTTATTTAACACAACAAAAAATTATTACAGTTGAAGGATCTTATGAGGACTGTGTCATTCAAAATATTAAAAATGCGAACAATGAAAGTGCAGTTAATGTTATTAAATCAATGTGTAAAACAAAATATAAAGTAGAAGATTCTTTTCATTCACTTGATAAAGATAAAGTTAAAAATCAATTAAACGATGTTTTGGATTTATTTAAAGAATTTCAAAAGCAGTTTGAAGAAAAAATGAAATAAAGTTTTAATATTAAATAAAGTAAATTTTAAATAATTTTAACTCATATAAGGTTCAAAATCATCCGCCACATCAAATCTAAGAACGATAAGCTATTTATTTAATGTCACAAAATCTCAAATTTGTTGTTGATAAATATTCTTGAACACCCTCATCAGAGACAAATGAAACAAATAATGCTTCAACTTTTTTATTGTTTATCTTGTTAAACTTTTTATTTTCTTCATCACCAGTAAATTTGCAACCGTTTATAGAAATTACAAACTATTTTGCTGGCTCCATAGGCTCATAACTAAAATTTAATTGAAAAATTATTAAAAAAAAATAAATTACAACTTTATTTCTTTAAAGTATTATTTGCCTCACCTTTACCAATAGACTCTTGAATTATATCTTTCATGTTTTCGGCGAGCAAAGCGCTCACCATATTCATGGTTGCTATGGGAGTAATACTATCAGACACTTCTAACACAGAAGATGAAAGATGCTCTAGCCCATCCAACATTACATCAATTTTTTGATCACCTTTTTTGGACCTTGCTAAACGAAAACTGCTCATAGCTTGGCGTGCATAAGAAGATGCTCTCTGAGAATGAGTTCTGCACTTTCCAGATGATGATAGCGCGGTACCTTTAGTAAATAAACTACGAAATGACATGATAATGCTCCTTTGAATTTAAATCTATTCTAAGTAGAATAGTTTAAAAATTCAACAAAAATACCCTAATGAATAAAAAAATAGCTCTTTGTTATGATTTTGATGGGACCTTATGTTCTGGCTATATGCAAAATCAAAAACTAATTCCCGATTGTAAAATAGAGACCAATGCTTTCTGGTCTGAAGTAATTCAGTTTTCTCATGATAACAAAACAGATCCGACCTTATCCTATATGCTTTTACTAGAAAACAAGATGCATGAAGCCATGAATGAAATATCAAAAGAAAATTTAATGAATTATGGAAAACAACTTACTTTATTTAATGGAGTAAATAATTGGTTTAGTAGGATTAAGAAATATGGAAATGATAATAAAGTCGAAGTTGAGCATTATATTATTTCATCTGGTCTCACAAATATGATTGAAGGCTGTAGTTTTATTAATGATATTAATAAAGTTTACGCATGCGAATATATTTTTAAAAATGGAAGAGGGTTTTGGCCAAAACTTGCTGTTAATTATTCAAATAAAGTTCAGTACCTTTATCGAATTCATAAAGGAGCTTTTGAGGTTAATGATCAGGAGGGTGTAAATAGAAAAAAATATTTTGGAGATTACATCCACGTTCCTTTCGAAGATATGGTTTTTTTTGGAGATGGCGAAACAGATGTTCCCACGTTTAACGTCTTGAATAAGAACAATGGAAAATCGATCTGTATTTACGAGGACACAAATCAAAAATCCCTGGATATTGCCAAAAAACTTTTTTCAGATGGTAGAGTGCATCACCTAGTTAAAAATAATTATCAAGAAAACTCTGAAGTAGATCTGCTTGTTAAAGAAATTATTAAATCTAAGTCTCGTTAGAGTCTTACTTTTGTTCCGCCTGTTAAACCACTATTTGTGCCAACATTTTTAAAAACAACTTTGTGACTTGCAAGAAATGTAAGTGCTTCGATCATTTAGGTAATTTATCAATAAACTAGGTCACAAACTAAAAATATCGTAATCAGTATTTTAATTTATCTCTATTCTTTCAAAAAATTATAGTCAATATCAATAGTGGGTATATTATGACCTTCTAAGGACTGCACTAAAACTTCTATCATTGTAACCTGAGTTTTTTGTGGAATTTTATATTTTTTATCAAACATTTCATACCAATACATATTCTCAACTTCGGCTTGATCTTTAAAAATATGCTCTAATTTAGAAATTTCAATTATTCTTTTTTTGATATCTACCTCATCACTCCACGATAAGGCATCTTCATTTGCTTCGGTTGCTTTTTCTAATTTTTTGCTTATTTGTTTAATAGCTTTTTCAATATTCATAATATGAAAATAAACTAATCATTTGCATAATACAATACAATACCTATTTATGCATATTTTCATAAATGTATTATACTAGAGTGAAAAAAACCTCAAGAAAGTCAAGGCACTTCAACCATACGGTTAATATTTTTATTGTTATAACTGATACAATTTATCTATGAGAGTATTTTAGTTTACTAAGAAAATTTTTTATTTTTTTCTTATCTTATCTTTCTTTTCTACAAACGCTTATTCAAAATAAAGGAAAAAAAATTACTTAAAAATTGTCTTACCAATAGAGGACATAGTCTTTTAAATTAATAAAAAGAATAAACACATAAGTTGATGCTTTTTAATTTTCTAGAAAAAATTTAAGTTTTATCTAGGTCTTGCGGATGGGTCTTGTAAGCTTTCAATGTCCATACAAAGTGCGAAGTCTTTTGAAATAATTAAGAGTGCAAACCCTTACGAATTTGCACTCCTGAAGACTTCTGTTGCCAGGTTCTCTTATTTGATATTTTTCATTAAGTTTTGAAGCTAACCAAGGAGCGGTATAATTATGGTTTGTTACGCTTTGTTAGCCTGAAAAAATACAAGAAAGCCAATTTAATTATGCGCTTAATAAAAATAAAATTTTATATTATGCTATTATTATTAAATAAAACCATTAAATTTAATTAAGCTTATGAACAAAATACAATTAGCTCTTAAAGACCAAATTATAGATACAGTTAAAAATATTAAAAAGCATAATGTTGGTGAAATACTTAATTGGCTATTAAGAAACCAGATAGCAAAATACTCTTTAGCAAATGAGTATTATTTAAGCACCCAATTTACCTTGGATCATATTAAAAAAAAAGGTTTAGATGTTACAAAAAGATCAATTAAAACAAAAAAAAATGAAATTACTTACGAACACCCTATTCCAAGCAAAGTAGTATTCAACTTAATCTTAAAAGCTCAAAATGAAAATGAAATTATAAGTATTCTTAAAAATACCGATTACATAGTAATTCTATCTCACATTGAAGATAAAAAACTAAGAGAAGTAGGTTTGGTTAGTTCTATGCCAATAAATTGGCAATATGGTGATGATACTTTTGCAAGATATAAAAAAGCTAAAATTAATGTTTTAACAAAAAAAATTAAAATGGTTGGAGCTATTAGAAGATAATTAAATAATTTTAGTAATTATTAATTCATCACCTGGTTTAAGAGTATGCTTAAGGTAATCCTTTAATTTATTTGTAACTTCTGATTCTGTGGGATTGTTACTTAAATTTCCAAGATTAATTGATGAATGGTTTGTTCCACCATTATTTCTTTTAATTGTGTACTTAACAGTTTTTGAAGGCATATGTTATATTATAGCAATTAATATTATAAAAAAAAGGAGATTTATGAGTTTAAAAAGTTTTACAACAAAAGGTTTTTCTGTAGTAATGAACGGTAAATGCAATAACCACTCAAAAAAAGAATCTAGTTATGCTAACAAAGCATCAAATTAATTTTATAACTTCAACGAACTTCAAGAGATATTTGGGACACGTTTTGATTAATTGAGGCCCCTCTAAAAGATAGTTTGGACAGTCTGCAATCAAACAATCAGTGTCCTTTAAATAACTACTCCCACCTCCCAGACCTCCCAGATATATTTATCAAAGTAGCTTTTAAGAGGGGTCCCGATGGATTTGCCTTTTTGGAAGTTTACAAAAGAGGTAGGAGGTGTGGGAGTAAAAAAGGGACCCAGAAAGATCACCTTTACACTTGGATCTGTACTTAAGCTTGCGGGAAATACTTAATTAGTTTTAAAAGCGAAGGTTAAAAAAATTATGAAATTTAATTCATTCCACTTTCCCAAAAAAACTTTTCAAAGGTAATGTTAATTAATCTACGATCATACATGCATGATTGATAACGATCAAAATCGTGCTTTTTTTTACTATAAAAAGATAAGGAAGAGTGTTCTTGAAAAAGTTTAAGCTAATAAACTTAAACCATTAATGATTAAAGGGTTTTTCATGCTAATCTTTTCATCTTAAGTTATTACTGCGGACATTTGAATTTTTTATTTAAATGCTTAACAAAGGTTAATTCAAAGACTCTGTATGCTACAGCAAAATCTCTAGGCATTTCGGCAGGATCTTTATCTGTAGAAAGCGAGCCTAAAACTTTCTTTTGTAGTTTAGCTCTTTTTTCAAATTCACCATCATCATAAAATTTTTGAGCCTCTAAATAAATTTTGTTGTCTAAAAGGTTGCTTTTTGCCTTTGGATCATTCAACATAATTGCAACAGTCATAAAAGCATCCTCTGATCCAAACTCCAAATCTTTTTTTCCCATATAACTTTTTAAAATATCAGAATAACCCATTAACTCTTTTGAGTCGCCAAATTTAGAATCTAATAAAACTAATATTTTTGACATAATTAAACCTTTGTCGCCTGGTTTTTTTACATTGAAAAATTGCTCAATCATTAAATTTTGGTAACCATTAAAATATCCAAGCAAATAAACGTCATCTAAAAATTCATTCGTAAAATCTGTGTGTGTTCCTATTTGTCGAGCTAAATTAATAGGTATACCTATTTGTGACCAAATATTTACCGCTATTGAGTCTTTGTTTTTAAAAAATAAAGATTTAATTCCTTCAAACATTTCTTTTTAACCTTAGCAAAACTTAAATTAAGTGTCTATGACTTTGAGTTATCTTTCTTGGCCCAAGTGAAACTATCATTAGTTACTGTTTCTAGTATTTTATTATTTTTCATATTGAAAACCATTTATTTCTAGTAAGAATTTTAAAGTTTTATTATTAGGAATTAGTTCTTTCATCTTTAAAAATAGATATTTCCTTATTCTAGATCCACTATTATAAGTCATTTTATTTGACTCTGATCTTAACAAGCTTTCATAAATAGTAGTAGCTAACCATTTTGGATTTTTATAATTTGAGTCTTTGTGGGCATTTTTCCATCTCACATTTTCTGCATCAAAAATATATTTATTATAAGCTCTATCAAATTGTTTTGTGTATCTAACTTTAGAAATCACTTTTGAATAATTACCAAATTCAACAACCACATGTTCATATATATTAATTTGATTTTCTTTTGGTAAATCCTCAACATACTTAATTAATTTCTTTATATCTTCAGCAAAGTGGTCTCCAAATTCATCTTTAAACTTTTCACCACCTAGATAAGCCCTTTGTTCCTTGCCAAATAATTTTCTATATAAATCTGGAATATAAATCCAACCAACAATGATTAAGAAAAAAATTATAAAAGGAATAATTCGTTCGTCCATTTATCTTGGATCAAATGTTTGGTTATATTTTAAATCGCTTTGTCGCAATGTAATTCCCCAAGCTCTCCTACATTGCATATCTAGATCTAGCAAGCGGCTCATATTATCTGGACTATAATCCAACATAGAAAGTTCATTATTCTCCTGCATCAATCTCACTATATCTATATCACCTAGTAATCTGGCATGACTTACTTCAATAAGATCTGGTCTAGTAATAGGAAGTTCATTCCTCATAAAATGAAAGAAGTTTCCATTTCGTATAAGACCATTTTTATATTCAGCCTCTGATCCTGTGTTTATTTTATCTCTCAGCCATTTAAACATAACTAATCAAAAACCACGATCCCTAAAAGTTTTTTCATTTCATTCTACTAATACATGCTGTTAACCAAACGTTTCTTGCGTCCCCTTTCATGTTTTTATAACTTTCTCCCGCCATTGTTATACATGATTTTTTTAGGGCTCTATATTCAGCTGTGCTGCCCAAATAAATTGCTAAGGAAATTATTATTGTGCCGAATATTATAGCTAACGGTACATAATGTTCTTTTTTGAGTTTTTTTAATTTAAATTTTTTTATATCTATTTTTTTAAGCTTTGTTAATAAAGGAGCTAATTTTCTACCGAGATAATAACCAATTTTTTGCTGATCTTTTGATTTGGAAATTTCTTTAACTTTAGGTTCTACGTCATCTTTTTTTCCCATAGCTTTTCTCACCAATCTATATATTTGATATGGAATTAAATTAAAAAAAATTATAACAAAGAAAGCTCTTAAAAGTATTTCATTCAAACCTTCCGCATCCTTGCCTATCAAAATAACAACCATTAAACCATAAAGCATAATTGACCATTGTTTAATTCCTTTAGGTGCACTTGCGGGATTTGGATTCCAAAATATTTTATTGATAATTGATTTTTTCATTTAGTTTAAACTTAACAAAGAATTATTATTGCGACACCTATTATACCAAAAAAACAACCCATTTTAATTTAACCAAACATATTGAACATAAAGTCTAATAGCATTTAAAGCGGTAAAAATTATGACGCCAATTAAATATTGATAAAACTGGGCATTAAAAAAGTTCTTTATTTTAAATCTATTGTAAAAAAGATTCCCTAATAGTGAAAAAGCTAGAGCATAGGCTAAAGATACAATAGGCATAGCTAATTTATTTGATACAAATGGCGGTTCAGTTGGAGTTATCAAATAAACAAAAATAAATAATCCTATCAAATAAGTAGGCACATATTGTTTTGAAAAGTATTTCCTTAAAAATGAATATTTTTTACATAAAATTATAGAAAAAAAACCTGATGATAAATACAAAGCATAAAAAAAAATAGCTAATACTAATGTTGTTAAAGTTAATTCAATAGTCATAATTTTAACTAATCAACTCCAACATTGCTCCACAACAAACCCAGAACCATGATCCCTAAAAGTTTTTTCATGAATTAAAATATATAAGTAGAATTATTACTGCAGCAACAGCTACGTAAATTAATTTATGATTGCTTTTGTTTTCTTTAACTTCAATTTCAATTTCACTCTTTAAACTTTCTAAAGTATCGTTTTGAAAAGTTTCTTCTTTTGCATTGCCATTATTTATAACGTTATCGTCTTCAGCCACATAATTTTCTACTGTTTCAGATACCTTCCTTGGTTGTTCAGGGGCAGTTGTTTTTTTATCTTTAATTTTTTTTTTAGAAACTTTTTTTGCATCTGATTTCGTGCATTTATGCTGATTATCTGTATCAGCATCAAATGGAACAAATTTTCCATGTGGCATTTTTCTAAGACTAATTCTTTCTCCACAGAATTTACAATCAACAATTAATGACATAGAAATTAAATCTAACTAGTTTCACACATTGGATCAAGGCAAGAATTACGGTCTATACCTGATAGTTTTTTACATTTTTTACAAAATTTTGCTTTACCATCACAATAAGGATCTAGACTACAAACCCATGCATATCCATTTTCTCTTTTAGGGTATTTCAAATACAATTTTCCATCAGTGCAGTTAGGGCATGCTAGTAAAATTTTATTTACAGTAATCCCGGTATATTCAATTTCTGGATATTCATCAGACTTCAATTCATTAATAAAATCAGATGGGAAAAAACTATTTGTACAAAGAAAAACTTTTTCTTTGGCCCTTGTTAACGCAACATAAAAAACTCTTCTCTCTTCTGCGTTGGCATAAGTTTGCTCTTCCGCTCTAACTAAATTCATTATAGGATCATTTTCCATTGTTCCAGGGAAACCAAATTTTCCTGTTTCTAGTTTCAATATAACTATTACGTCAGCTCCTAGTCCTTTCGATTTATGTATAGACATGAATTCAATTTTAAGTTTTTTGAATTTTTTGCTTAAATCTTCAGGAATTTCTTTTTGTAAATGATTGTATCTTCCAAGTATAACTACTTCCCATTTTTTATCTTTAGGTCTTTCAGAATCAATTTGTTTAAAAATATCATATAAATAATCTTTATTACCAAATTCACTCTCTATAATTTCAATGGTTTTTTTAATCTTACTAGGTCTTGCGCTAATAACTTTTTTTAATTGTAGAGGGTTTTTTTGAATAAATCTTGAAGAAACATCCAATATTGGCTGTGTAAATCTAAAACTTTTATCTAGATCAATACGCTCTGTTTTACCAAAAACTTTTTCAAAGTTGAAAGTAAAATTAATATCACTTCCATTAAAACCATATATAGATTGCCAATCATCCCCTACACACATTATTCGACAGTCTTTTTGATTATCAATTAATGATTTAAGGAATTTATATCGTCCTCTAGAGATATCTTGATATTCATCTACAATAATTCTTTTAAAATTAATTTTAACTTTTCTATTATTGATTAGGTGGGTCGCCCTTGCTATAAGATCTGCAAAATCTAGTTCTTGTCTATCTTTTAAATATTTTTGATATCTCTTATAAACTTCATCGAACAGCTCAATAAATACTTTATACCTTTCTCTTTCTGAAGAATTTATACCAGACAGGTTATTGGATATTTCTTCAATACTGTATTGACCCTCTTTAAAGATCCCAAGAAAATCTGAAATTAGACTTACAATCTTTTTATTAACACTATCTCTTTCAAAAATTTCTTTAATAACTTCTGGATCATTTGGTTTTATATCAATGCCAATATCCTTTAATTTTTTTTCTAGATTTTGCAAAATTATACCTTCTTGTCTTTCCCATGAATAAGTTTCAATTAAAGTTGTATTATGCTGTTTATGTAAAGAACGCTTCCATACAATACTTGCATTATAAGTTTGACTATTTATTTGTGGAGCTGTTTTGCCATCTTTACCAATACCAAAATGCTCTAAATATTTTCCATCACCCAAATAAAAGTCAGGTCTGTACTGATTTCTTTGCATGTTTGCAGTTTTATGTTCGTAAGGGTATTCATATTCATAATACACTCCATTTAAATACAGCCAGTCTGCAATTAGCAATTCTTCAAAAGATTTGACTAAATCACCCTTTAAAGTTTCAGGTTCATGCTTTCTTAAATATTCAAAATAGTTTGTTTGAGTGCTAAATTGATCCAAGTATTTAGCTGGATATCGATGATATGAAATAAAATTTATTATTAACTTTTTACATCTCTCATCTTTGATCATAACTCTTAAAATGTCAGCAATTAGGTTGTGCAATACATATTTAGATGTAGCAGCATCAGATATTTTGTTTTTAGATGCTTCAAACTTTTGAACAATTGCCCTACCTAAAGAGTGAAAAGTTTTACTTTCAATGTCATGTTTAACTTTTTTTTTTACACGTTCTTTTACTTCTCTGGCAGCATCATTACCATATGCTAAAGCAAGAATTTCCTTGGCATCAACTTCATTCTTTTTAATTAAATAAGAAACCTTACCTACAACTGTAGACGTTTTACCCGTACCAGCGCCAGCTACAACAAGTGAAGAATCTTCATCTGTTATTATTGATTTTCTTTGCTGTATTGATAATGGATTATCCTCAATTTTATCAAAAAGTGTTTTGAATTTTATCAATTCATTATCAATAAATTTATTATTTAAATCCTTAATAATATTTTTGTGATTTCTATAAAATTTAAGAACTTTTAGTTCATCTATATTTAATATGTTTTTTTTTGCTGCAAAAATATTTAGTTCTTTTAAAATATCTTTATATTTTGTAACCCAGGAAACAATTAACTTATTGTTAATATACTTGTCAGAATTTAAAAGTTCAGAAATATCATCAATGGCAGTATTTATTAGCTTAAGGTTTTTAATCTTAAATTGAAGATAGCTTGATTGGCACCTTGTAAGTCTTTTAAATTTAATATTTGTATTTTCTAAAGAAATAGTAAGATCATCAAAAAGTATCCCTTTACTAACACTGATTTTTTTAATTTTTTCTATATCAAATTCTTCATTGTTTTTATGCTTTGTATTTATAGAAAGATTCGAAAACTTTAATTTTAATTGTTTTGCCCCTAATAGCTTATAAATAAGTAAAGGATTTATTCTTTGGTCATAGTTCATTTTAATTAAACATCTTTACCAAGTTTCTCTAATCTTTCACAAACTCCATTATAGTCGTAACCTTGTTTTTTATAAAATACACGAAGCATTAAATTTGTTTTTTTTGAGTTACATTTCTTACAAATTAAAACCATGTTTTGTAGAGTGGTTAAACCACCTTTGTTTACTGGATGAATATGATCTGCTTCTGCTAAATTAACGTCTGACAGATTTGTACAATATGGACAACTCCAATCAGATTTACCTCTTGTTGATTTTAACAACTTTTCTTTTATATTTTGAGAACCACTTCTATTTTTCTTTTCAAATGCATTAATTTTAGAAGTTCTTTCTCTTTCACTGGCTCTTTTCTTAAATCTTTTTAATTCAATTAAAACTTTTTTATTTACTAGAATGTTAAATTCAACGGAGCTTAATTTAGTGTAGTATTTTTTTTTTAATATCTCAATCTTTACGATTAATTGATCCATATCTTCTGCAACTTTTTTAAATTTTAAATAATCTGTAGAAGGTGTAAATTTTTTCTTTAGTGACTTATTGTATTCATAAACTTTGGTAGAATATTCTCTGTTCATTTGATCATCACTATCTTTTAAAATTCGTGAGGCAACAAAGATAGAGAGGATAAATATTCCTGGTATAAATATAAATGCATCCTTGCCATATGCTTCACTTAATAATCCAAATCCTAGTATTGATATAGCTACACAAACTAAATTTCTTCCATTAAAAATTGGGTGAAGAGGATCCTTGGGATATGGAAATTTACCACTTGATATGATGTTATTTTGAGCCTCTTGCTCCTCTTTATTCATTCGTGCAATAGCTTCACTTAATAATTCGCTAGCTTTACTTAAATTTTTATTTACATCTTTGATATTAAACTCAATTGTTTTAATTTCTGAAGACATATTATTAATGTTGCCTCTAATAATCTCCTCTTCCTCAACAAGTTTTTGATAAGTGTAGTCGTAATATTTCTTAATATATGGCTGAATATCTTTTTTTAGTTGTTGGTCTCGATAATTAGTTGCTCTTGTCATCAACTCTTAATTAAGTCGAAAAAATCATTTAGGTCAAGGACTACCAAGGGTTCCCTAGTGTTCATCTTGCAGACCACTACGGGAGTTAACCTGGTGTTTTTAGAGGCCTGTTTATACCAATCATAAATAGTCTTCATCTTTTGTTGGTTCTTTACTTCAAACTGACAGCCTACTAATTTTTTAGCCACCTTACTTAATAGAATGTCAGGTCCATTCTGGCCTGTAGAGGCTGTTTGAACATCCTTCTTTTTTAAATGAGGGAAGCTCTTTAAAATTTTATCTTTAACTAGGTTTTGAAGCAAAGCGCTTTTGCGTTTCTTGGAAGCAATTTTCATAATTAAAAAGGTTCCTCAAAAGTTTTTTCAGCACTAAAACAAGGACCTTTATAATCTAGCCCTTGCTCATCATCTAACTTTTTTTCATATTCTTTTGAATTTTTAAAATTAAACGAATATTTGTTATACGCTTTTCCAAGCTCTAGCTCGGTTAGTTGAGAGGTTTTTTTTGTTATTTTTTCTTTAACTATTTTATTTTTAAAAATCAGTCCTCCGTCTCCCTCTACGGGAACTATTGTTTCTTTAATTTCTATTAAAATATCTCTATCTTCTAATAGCCAAATATGCGGTCTAGACTGATTATTTAGAGCCCTTTTTGTTTGATCGCCATTAGGCCATAAAATATGGTTTTGCTTTATCCATGTCTTAATCATAGTGTCATCAAAATATATTTTACCTTGAAATTTTTTATGATGGCGAAGAGCCATTGCAAAATTATCTAAGTTGATGAATCCAAAATATGCCCAATTAGATCTTCCTCCATCTCCTTGTGCGTCATCCCATGAGTAACTGCAAAAAGGGAAAGTTCTTTCATCTAATGCTTTATCTAATAAATTATAAAAATCTCCTGCCCCATCTTTGATTAATTCCTTTTTAGCATCTGTAAAAGGAGCGTCCCCTTCAAAAAAATCTAAACTTGGAATAGGATAGTTCTTCATTGCATGAATGAATGGACTGGGATTTTTTTTCAACTGTTTAAAAAAAGGTAAAAATTCTTTTATTTTTTCTTTGAGCTCTTCCTTGGTTCGATGAACTCTCACCACAAATAGTCTTCGGTCATCTTTATCTAAAACAAGAGGCTTGTCATCATTAGAGAATAAAAAAATATTTACAAAGTTTGGAATAACTTCTTCTTGTTTAAATTTAGGATTTACTACAGTGGTTTCATTAGTAATGTATGGTTTGAGCTTATTGGTTAAAACTTTTCCTTCTATTCTTTGTCCAGAAAGCATCAACTCATTTATAAATATGATTTGTTTTCCTTGAATTAAGGTCGAGTGATCATTAGTCATTTTGTCAAAGGTACAATTCAAAACAACATTTTCATTCCCTAAAGCATTACTGATAATTT
>Ga0208770_1000806_pt1 | contig 17879 bp, 19 predicted proteins | sample AntAceMetag02UK9_FD_184771 | JGI IMG/M metagenome (GOLD analysis project Ga0208770, IMG submission 184771) | Saline lake microbial communities from Ace Lake, Antarctica - Antarctic Ace Lake Metagenome 02UK9 (SPAdes) (version 2) | ecosystem: Environmental > Aquatic > Non-marine Saline and... | reverse complement strand
AAAAGAGTTAAAAAGCTGAATAAGCTTAAAAATAGAATTTAAATATACCGCGGGGTGGAGCAGTCTGGTAGCTCGTCAGGCTCATAACCTGAAGGTCGGCGGTTCAAATCCGTCCCCCGCAACCAATCCCATCAACGATTATTGTACATTTACGGCTTCCCAAATCTTTCTATGACACACGCCTGACACACTAGGAGGGAAAATGGCAACATTAAGAAAGAGAAAAGGCAAGTGGACAGTCTCTATACGTAAGAAAAGTATTAGACCTGTATATCAAACTTTCGACTTAAAATCTGATGCACGGAGCTTCATTAGTAAAATTGAAAGCGACATTCAACAGCGGAAGTACAAAGATATTTCTGAAGCTGCAAACACAACTTTTAAAGTGGCACTGCACAGGTATGTAAGAGAAAAAATAGAAAACAAAAAAGATAAGCAAAGAGAACGTTCAAAGCTAAACGTTATATTAAGACACCATATTGTTAAGCATAATTTAGCAGAATTAAAAACTTCTGACTTTGCAAAATATCGTGATGATCGAGTTAAAGATGGAGTTACGAATTCCACAATTAACAGAGAGCTCTCAGCTATGAGAGTTGCAATTCAAACTAGCATAGATGAATGGGATTGCTGGATCCCGGAAAATCCTGTTAAAAGTTTAGTCAAGCTACCTGAAAATCCGGCACGAGAAAGAAGACTACTAACAGGAGAATATGATAAGTTAATGGGAGCTTGTCAGAGGAGTAGTAAATTTTCGTCCCCTTCTATCTTCTGGTGTCCTGCAATTAACTTTGCAATCGAAACAGCAATGAGATTATCAGAGCAACTGAATCTTTTATGGCAAAATGTAGATCTAACTAAACGAACAGCTTTTTTACCTGCTGAAATAACGAAAGGAAATCGAAGCAGAACAGTACCGCTATCAGACAAAGCAATTAAAGTTTTGTATGAAATACCAAGACATATTAATGGTAAGGTTTTTCCAATGTCCTTAAATTATCATAACAAAGGCTGGAGAGCTCTAATTGACAGGGCTGGAATAGTTGGTTTGCGTTGGCATGATTTACGTAGAGAAGCCACTTCAAGATTCTTTGAAGATGGATTAAGTGTAACAGAAGTACAATCTGTGACGGGGCACCGTACCTTACAGATGCTTTCAACATATATAGCTCACGAAGCAGAAAATTTAGTCGTTAAGTTAAAAAAAATGGATTACTAAAACAAATAAAGGAACCTAATAGTTAGCATACAATGTCTATTCCTCTCTTTTATAGAACTGATTTTTGAAATAATAAATTAAGGTAAGATCATCCTATATTTCCCATTAAGTAAACAGTCATCCAAAAAATTTATGCTAATCATCAAGTTCCAATAAATCAAAAAAATGATAAATAAAGGTTTTAATTTTGTAACTATAGGTGCCAATCAAAGAGCAATGAGCTCTGGTGCAAAAGCTGTAGTTGATAAAATGAGAGGTTCTTCAAAAAAAGAAGAGTCTAAAGCTTACTAAGCTAACTGATTTAAAAAAATTTCAAAATCTTCTTTGTTCAAATTTGTTGAATTTTTCAAAATTGGAAACTTTCCTGTCATTGAATCCTTTTTAAATGCTTTCAATGCATTCACTCTTTCAGTTTCAATTTGTTTTCTTAATTTCAAAATATTTCCATAAGCTTTTGCATGGCGTGGAGGATTTTCGCTTTCACCACAAATATCTTCCATAAATAAATACATTACGTCTGCTTTTCTCCCTGAGCCTAAAGATACAGTTACAATATTTGTTCTGTTAGAAATTTCACCCATAACATTTTCTGGTATAACTTCACATTCAGCAGAAAATGCACCTGCACCTTCTAATCTTTTAAATTTTTGAAATAATTCAAGTGCTTCCTCTGAAGTTTTTCCAATTGCTCTTAATCCGCCTACAGATGTTGATTTTCTTGGAACTAAACCAAGATGTCCCATTACAGGAACATCTTCTTTAGATAACATTTCAACAATATCCATGCTTCTTGGTGTCATTACAGCGTCGGCACCTTCTTCTAGTGCCTTGAAAGCACCCCTCATTATATCCTCTTCTGTCACATATTCGTTTAGAGCTAATGAAGCTGTTAAAAATAAATTCTTAGAACCTTCTCTTACTTTTAAAACATTTTTAGCTTGGCAAATAATCATGTCAAAACCAGCTTTTTCTGCTGCCCTTGCCTCATCAACAGAATTTGAAGTAACTTGTGTGAATTTTTTTTTCCCTTTTGCAGCTTTTAAATCTGCAACTGTTGTAGTTCTTTTTACTGGTTTGGCCGCCCACGTATAAACATTTTTCATTTCTAAACTTCTTTATATAAAAATTTATGCTAACCATCAAGTTCTAATAAATCAAAATAATGAACGTAAAGAATTATCACATTGGTTCCCAAATCTATTTATAGAAAAATATTAAAAATTATTGGCTTATCTTTTTATGCTAATGAAGAAAACTTAAACCTTGTTGAGATGAGTGAATTAAAAGAAATGCTTAATAATCAAAAAATAACATATGAAATAAAATTTATTAAATTAATGTTTTTTAAATCAAATATAATTATTATAGATAAAAAAATTTAATAAATTAAATCTTAAATTTAGATTTTTTGCTATCAACTAAAAATGCTTTAACAGTTTCTTTGGTAAGTTGATCAAATGTTTTTCCAAAATTTTCTATTTTTTCAATAGTTGTTGGTGGGATAGTTATAATATGGCAGCCCAATTGTTTTGCTTGTAAGTAGTTATAAGGTTCTCTGACACTAGCCCAAAGTATTTCCACATTTTTAAATTTCTTTGCTAAAGCTATACTTTTTTTAAATTCTGGAACTGGATCTTTACCAGCATCCCCTGCTCTGCCAGCAAATATTGAAATTATAACTTTGGTCTTCTTATTAATTAATTTTAGAATTTTTTCTGTTTGTTTTGCACTATAAATTGCTGTGATATTAAGTTTAATATTTAAATTATTAAGCTCTTTAATAATTTTGCCCATAAAAATACCTTTAGAATTAGCAACTGGTACTTTTACATAAACATTCTTTCCCCAAGTATTAATTTGAAGAGCTTGTTTTTTCATTTCCTTATATTCATCCGCAAATACCTCTAGTGAAACAGGTTTATTGTTACAAATTTTTAATATTTTCTTTGAATAGGATTTGTAATCTTTTGCCCCAGCTTTGCTCATTAAGCTAGGATTGGTTGTAAAGCCTTTAACTATTTTTTTCTTATTGAACTTCTTTATTTGATCTAACTCTGCAATGTCACAAAATATTTTTGTATTCATTAATTTTTAAGGTTTTTAGTTATATCCTCAGTCATTTTTTTTGCATCTGCAAATAACATTAGCGTGTTATCTTTATAAAATAATTCATTGTCAATTCCGGCATATCCAGGAGACAAACTTCTCTTTACAAACAATACTGACTTGCATTTTTCAACATCTAGTACTGGCATTCCATAGATTGGACTTTGTGGATCTGTTTTTGCAACTGGATTTGTTACGTCATTTGCCCCAATTACAAATGCAACATCTGCATTAGCAAAATCATTATTTATTTCTTCAAGTTCAAAAACTTCATCATAAGGAACGTTTGCTTCAGCCAACAATACATTCATATGACCAGGCATTCTTCCTGCAACAGGATGGATTGCATATGTGACTTTAATATCATTTTTTTTTAACGTATCAACCATCTCTCTTAGTGCGTGTTGTGCTTGAGCTACTGCCATACCATAACCTGGAACAATGATAACAGATGATGCATTTTTCATTAAAAAAGCTGCATCTTCTGCATTACCATTTTTAACTGGTCTTTGTTCTTTATTTTCAGTTGATGCAGACTGTTTTGTTGCACCAAATCCTCCTAAAATTACATTAAAAAATGAACGGTTCATACCTTTACACATTATATAAGATAGAATTGCCCCAGAAGATCCAACAAGAGCACCTGTTATAATTAATGCAGTATTTTCTAAAGTAAAACCAATTCCTGCAGCAGCCCAACCAGAGTATGAATTTAACATTGAAATTACTACAGGCATATCTGCTCCACCAATTGGAATGATTAATAAAAATCCTATTAAAAATGAAACTGCTATTAAGATCCAAAAAAAGTTAGAAATCTGTGATGAACAAAGTAAGTAAGTTAAAATTATAATTGAAATTAACAATAAAGCATTAAGAAAATGCTGCCCCTTAAAAGTGATTGGTGACCCTGACATTATTCCTTGAAGTTTTAAAAAAGCAATTATTGAGCCTGAAAATGTTATGGCTCCAACTGCTGCACCAATTGACATTTCAATTAAACTTGCAAGCTTAATGTCTCCGGGTGACCCAAGATTAAAAGCTTCTGGGTTTAAAAAAGCTGAGATTGCAACAAATACCGCTGATAGCCCAACTAAGCTATGGAAGCCTGCTACCAATTCTGGCATGGCTGTCATTGGTATTTTGTAAGCTATGAATGTCCCAATAAGTCCACCTACTAATAAAAAAATTAATACATAAATCAAACCAATAGAAAAACTTCCAACAGATAAAAAAGTAACAGTAATAGCTATCACCATCCCTAAAATTCCAAAAAAATTACCTTGTCTTGAGGTTTCAGGTGATGAAAGCCCTCTTAATGCCAATATAAATAAAAACCCTGAAATTAAATAAAATATTGCTGATAAATTTGCTGACATAATTATTTATCTTTCTTTTTCTTTTTATACATTTGAAGCATTCTTTGAGTGACTAAAAATCCACCAAATATATTAACAGCTGCAAGTGATATTGCTAAAAATCCTAAAATATTAGAAACAGTAAAGACATTATCTGATCTTCCTGCTAAGCCAGCAATTATAGCACCAACAATAATTACTGAGGATATAGCATTAGTAACTGACATTAATGGTGTGTGCAAAGATGGAGTTACACTCCATACAACATAATATCCAATAAAAATTGATAAAATAAATATGCTTAATCTAAATATAAAAGGGTCTATTTCCATAAATCTATTTAATTAATGTTTTGCTAATTATCTCATCTTCTAAATTAATATTAATCTTTTTATTTTCTTTATCATATAAATTAGACACAAAATTAAATATATTTTTTGAATACAGGTTCGAAGCCGAAACAGGAAGTTTATTAAGGATATTTGTTTCGCCCATAATTTTTACTCCATTTTTAATTACAATTTTATCGACCTCAGTAAACTCTGAATTACCACCTTGAATTGCTGCCAAATCATAAATAACAGAGCCTGATTGCATACTATGAATCATAGAACCTTTAATAATTAATGGAGCTTTTTTGCCTGGAATTAAAGCAGTACATATTACAATATCAATTTTCTTTAAAGTTTCAGCTAAAAGATCTTCTTGTTTTTTCTTAAATTCTTCAGATGCTTCTTTGGCATAACCACCTTCTGTTTCAAGATTTTCAGACCCTTCAACAGTTAAAAATTTTCCACCTAAACTTTCAACTTGTTCTTTTGAGGCCATTCTTACATCTGTGGCAAATACAATAGCACCCATTCTTTTTGCAGTTGCAATTGCTTGAAGGCCAGCCACACCTGCACCAACCACTAACACTTTTGCTGCTGGAATTGTACCAGCTGCAGTCATCATCATTGGTATTGCTTTTTCAAAATTTGCAAACGATTCTATTACAGCTTTATATCCAGCAAGGTTAGCTTGGGAAGAAAGTATATCCATTGATTGAGCTCTAGTTATTCTAGGCAACATTTCTAAAGAAAAAACATTAATATTTTTTTTAGATAAATTTTCAATTTTTTCCTTATTGGTATGAGGATTAAATACTCCAATGAGAGTTTGGTTTTTATTTAAAAGTGATAGATTTTCATCAGATGGTAAGCCCAACTGAACAATAATATCTGCACTTCTTATAATTTCTTTTTCATCTTTAGAAATATTAACACCTAATTCTTTATATTCATTGTCACTAAAGCCCAAATGCTCTCCATAATTTTCTGATAAAGCCACCTCAAAACTAAGAGCTATATACTTCTTTGCAATATCTGGCGTAATTGCAATTCTTTTCTCTATTGTTTGATTTTCAAAAACTGAAACTATTCTCATAGAACTAACTCTATAGTAAGAATATAGCCATTAAAACTAAAACACTTATAACAGCGACAGTTCCCCACAATACAAATTTAGTAAAGTTACTCCAGGTATCTTTATGGTTTTGATTATCCATAAAAATTACTTCTGTCTTGCTTTAAATTTTGGATTTGTTTTATTAATTATATAAACTCTACCTCTTCTTCTAACTAGCTTAGAATTAAGATCTCTTGTTTTTAAGGATTTTAGTGAGCTTTTTATTTTCATAATTTTTTATTTAATGCCGGCAATGTCCTACTCTTCCGTGTCTTAAGACAAAGTACCATTGGCGCTGAAGGGCTTGACTTCCGAGTTCGGAATGGGATCGGGTATTACCCCTTCGCAATAATCACCGGCGAGAGTGTTATACCTAAAATAATAACATTGTAAACAAAGAATTGTATGCTTTGTTAGGAGTTTTTAACAATATTTTCCACGTATTCTCTAAGGTTAATTTTACCAAATATTTGGTAAACCTTATTTGAAAGGTTCAAGCTTGTTAAAGCCGAGGCATATCTTTCACCCTTTCTGGTTGGAAGAAACTTAACTTTACCGTTAAACATTTTTGCAACTTCAATAATCGTATACCTTTTTTTATGAGACACGCTGTAGTGTTGAGACATGTTTTTTTTCCACGCAAAATAACACGCTTCGACTGTATCAAAAACATGCGTAAATCTTCTAGATTGTGATCCAGGCCTAACTATTGTTAATGGTATTTTTTTTTTAAATTGATCCTCAAATATACCAATTACTGTAGCCATAGAACCTTTCTTTATTTGCCCTGGTCCATAAACATTATAAAAATAAACTATTTCGTATCTAAAATTAAACCATTTTTTTAAATTTTCTAATAGTTCTATATTTTTAGCTTTAGTGAATGCGTAAGGAGATAAATTTTTATCGTCACCTTTATTTCCAATACTCGCTGATGTTGCTGAATATATAAGTTTAATTTTATTTAAAAGACAAAAACTAAACACTTCATTTGAACCAATCGTATTAGAGTCAATGCAAGTACTCATCTTTGAAAAACTTTGATATATTCTGGAAAATTCTCCAAAGTGAAAAAGGGAATGAATATTTTTTTTATATAAATTTAAAACCTTAGAAATACTTTTGGTATCTGATATTATGTATTTTATTCTTTTATTTTTGATTTCATTTTTTTTACTACCTGTAGAATAATGATCTAAACTTATTATGTTAAATTTAGTTTTATTTATAAGATATTTAATTAAGTTTGAGCCAATGAAACCTGCTCCTCCAGTTACAACTATATAATTTTTTTTCATTTATTAGATTTAGAAAAATATGATTTTAAAGTCAATTCAAACCCTTCATCTAAATTAATTTTGGGTTTCCAGCCATAACTTAAGGCTATTGAATTATCTATAATTTTTCTTTGTACTCCATCTGGCTTGGATTTATCGAGAATAATCTTACATTTAAAATCAATCTTTTTTAAAATAAATTTTGCATATTCAAGTATACTTTTGTCATGACCCGTTCCAATATTAATTAATGAATCTTTTGTTTTTCTAATTAAAAAATAAATACATGCATCAGCTAAATCATCTACATACATTAATTCTCTCTTGGGTCTTCCCGATCCCCATAATGTTAATTTATTTTTTTTATTTTTTTTTGCTCTTAAAGCTTTAATTATTAAAGCTGGGAAAAAATGTGATGTTTTAAGATCATAATTGTCATTTGGACCATATAAATTACACGGCATTAAGCATTTATAATTTGTTTTGTATTGGAAATTATAACTTTCGCACATTTTGATTCCTGCAATTTTTGCAATTGCATATGGTTCATTAGTTTTTTCTAATGTTCCTGTAAGTAAATATTTCTCTTTTATGGGTTGTTTGCAATCTCTGGGATAAATGCAACTTGAACCTAAAAAAATTAAATCTTTAATATTATTTTCAAATGAAGAATGAATTATATTGTTTTGGATTGACATATTGTTATAAATAAAATCAGCTTTGTATCTATTATTTGCTAATATACCACCTACTTTTCCAGCAGCATTAATTACAGCATCAATTTTATTTTTTTTAAAAAAATTTGAAACTTTATTTTGATTTTTCAAATCAAGTTCCTTTTTGGTTTTAACTATTATATTCTTGTATCCATAAAATTTTAGTCTTCTTAAAAGTGAAGATCCGACCAATCCTCTATGCCCAGTTACAAAAATAAATGAATTTTTATTTAACACTTAAACTTTTTATTTCCTGATCAACCATATCTTTTACTAATTCATTTAGATTATAGGATGGCTTCCAATTAAGTTCTTTTCTTGCTTTATTACTATTACCAAGTAACGATTCAACTTCAGTCGGCCTAAAATAATTTTTATCAATTAAAACTATCCTTTTATTGTTTAAGTATCCACACTCTCTCAAACCTTTGCCTTTCCAGGTAATTTTAAGTTTAAGCTCTTTAGCAACAAGATTTAAAAAATATTTTACTGAATATTGTTTTCCTGTTGATATGACGTAGTCTTTAGGTACTTTTTTTTGCATCATCTTCCACATTGCTAAAACATAATCTTTTGCATGTCCCCAATCTCTTTTTGCGTAAAGATTTCCTAAATATAATTTTTCATTACTACCTAATTTAATATTACATAATGATTTAACAATTTTTTTTGTTACAAAAGTTTCTCCTCTCATAGGACTTTCATGATTAAACAAAATACCATTACAGGCAAATATTCCATATGCCTCTCTATAATTAACTGTTACCCAATGTGCATAAAGTTTTGCTGCCGCATAAGGACTTCTTGGATAAAACATAGTTCTTTCACTTTGTGGAGGTTTAGAGCTACCAAACATCTCGGATGTTCCAGCTTGATAAAACTTAGTTTTCTTTTCAAGATTTAGAGTTTTTATAGAGTCTAAAATTCTAAGCGTTCCTAATGCGTCAACATTGGCTGTATATTCTGGAACTTGAAAGGATACCTGCACGTGAGACTGTGCTCCTAAATTATAAATTTCATCAGGGTTTGTTTTTTTTATTATCTTAAGTACTGATAAAGAATCAGATAAATCACCATAGTGTAATTTAAAATTAGATTTATTATGGTGGTCTATATATAGTTCGTCAATTCTACCTGTATTAAAACTTGAACTTCTTCTTATAACTCCATGCACGTAATAATTTTTCTTTAAAAGTAATCTTAATAGATAGGCTCCATCTTGACCTGTTATTCCAAATATAAGTGCAATTTTTTTCATCTATTAAACATAACTGTTTATATGAATCTAAAAAATATTCTATTGAAATTATTTTGTATATTAAAACGATACATATAATATGAATAATAATATCAATTTATATTTAACGATTTCTTTATAAAAAAAATATTAACACTGTTTTTTTTATAAATATTTTCAAGAATTTTTCCTTTTTTAAGATTTAACAACTGTGAGTTTGAAATTTTTATCAATTTATTTTTAGAAAAATCATAAAAATAACAATTATATTTTTTTTTAAAAATTCATAAATAGGAATAAAATTACTTTGATTGTATTCTATGAGCATTATTGGTATAAACTTTTTGATATAGTTTTTCATACCTTGAACAACTAAATGATCAGGTCCTTCAACATCTATTTTTATAAAACATATTTCCTCATCTATATTTAAACTATCAAATTTTTTTAAATTTAGTTTTAAAGATCTAATCTTAAATTTTTTTGATTCAGTTCCATAATTATCCAATAATTTTTGCTTTATGTACTTTTTGCTAAAACTATTATTAAAGTGAAATAAAATATTTTTGTAATAAGCTTTATATAATTTAGCTGAATAGTTTTTATTTGACAGTCCAAATGGATAAATTTTTAAATTTGAATAATTTTTCTTAATTTTTTCTAAGTAAATTTTAATCAAATTTTTATCTGGCTCAAAAATAAATATTTTATTTTTTTTAAAATCTAATTCTCTGAATCCGATTGTAGAAAGACCAATATTTCCTCCAACATCAGCAAATGCTCTTGTTTCATTTTTCTTAAAAAGAAGTTTCAATGCATAATAATCTTTGTCATGTGGAAATAAAAATTTGTAATAAAGGTATCTTTTCAATTCTTTTTATAACTTTATGTTTGAGATGTGTTAACATTAACCTAGAAACCTATATCTAACTAATGAGTAAATGGCTATCAATCCATCTATAGATGTAATTTTTTTTCCATCTTTATACGCTCTTCCATTATATGAAATTGAAATTTCATAAATCTTATATTTTAATTTAGATAATTTTGTTGTTATCTCAGGACAAAAAGCAAAACCTTTTTCTTCTAACTTTATATTTTTAAAAATATCTTTTTTAAAAACTTTATAACATGTGTGTGCATCGGTGAGATTTTGATTATTAATAAAATTAGAAAATTTAGTTAAAAATATATTGCCCCAAATTCTTATAAAATGGGTAAAATTTTTTGTATTTTGAAATTTATCTTTGTTTAAAACTCTAGATCCATAAACCACGTCAAATTTATTTTCTTTTATATATTTATATATTTTAATCAAATCTTTTGGATTGTATTCAAGATCAGCATCTTGAATTGCAACATAATCGCCTTTAACATATTTTTGAGCTGACTTAATGGCAGCACCTTTTCCAATGTTTTTCTTGTGAAAAATAATTTTGTTAATAAACTTTGACTTTATAAACTTATTTTTAAGTATATCTGTTGTTCCGTCATAAGATCCATCGTCAACTATAATTATTTGTTTTTTTAGTTCTTTTAAGTCAATAAGTTTTTTTAATAGAAATTTAATATATTTTTTTTCGTTATAAACTGGAACAATAATGGACAACATTTTTTTTTAACTATTTTCTCTTAATACACACTTATTTAATTTATTGAATTTAATTATAATTAATATAAAAAAATCATTTAAACTTATATGATACATCTTTTCATATCACCATTATTTAAAGTAATTTTTTACTATCAAAGTAATTTGATTTTTAATTTTAGAAAATTTACAAGTCATATCTTAAAGATTATTTCAAATATCTGTAACAATCAAAGATTTACTGATGCGCATACTTGTTACAAAGTATTTGATAGAGAAATATTTTCTAAATTAGATCTACGAGATAACGGTTTTACTTATTATCCAAAAATTACAACAAAAATTTCTTTTATGAATATAAAAATTCAAGAAGTTCCTATTTCATACAAAAATAGAAGCCTTAGAGCAGGTAAAAAAATTCGTTTTATAGATGCAATTAGGACTTTAGTTACAATATTAAAATATAAATTTTTTAATAATAATAACACTTAATTCTTTAAACAATAAAATGGAAAGTTTAAAAATATCAATAATTACTGTTGTTAAAAATGGTATGCCCTATTTAAAAGAAGCTATTAATTCCTTCAATATACAAACTTATAAGAATAAAGAACATATAATAGTTTATTCACAATCTAGAGATGATACAGAGAATTATCTACTATCTTTAAAAGATAAAAAAATAATTAAAGATAAAGTTTCTACCAATAAGTTTGGGCCATTAAATTTGGCACTTAAATATTGCACGGGCGATTATATCGGTATTTTACATTCAGATGATTTTTTTAACAATCAAAATACGATAAATCAGATAAGTAATTTTTTATTGAAGAATGAGTCAGATGTTCTTTATGGTAATATTAAATTCTGTTCAAAATTAGATACAAATAAAGTTACAAGAATTTGGAAAAGTAATAACTTTAATAGATCTAGTTTAAAATTTGGGTGGATGCCACCTCATACATCTATCTTTGCAAAAAAAAAGGTATTAGAGAATAATCTATATTCTGAAAAATACTTAATTTCTGGTGATTATGATTTTATTTTAAGAATTTTTTTAAATAAAAATTATAAAATAAGTTTTTTTGACCAATATTTGACAATTATGAGAACGGGTGGTGATAGTACAAACTTTAAGTCACTTTATAAAAAATTAAAAGAAGATTTGATAATATCAAAAAAATTTTTTAAACATTTTATTTTATGTATTACTTTAAAAATTTTAAGAAAGTTGCATCAATTTTTTTAAAATTATTATTTTAATTTCTTGTCTTCACAAATGTATAAGAAAACTTTTTATCAAATTGTAGATTTTTACCTTTTGTCACACTGCAAATATATGGAACTGACCAACATAGTTTAGCCTTATCAGAATTTGATTTTGAATTTGGATAATTTATTTCAAAACCATTTTGAAACTTTGTAGAATAATCTATATTTAGAACATGTGGCCAATAATTCTTGGAATTATTTTTGATTATTCTGTCTATATTTTTTGAAATATTAAAAAATACACTTAAAATAATCACAAAATATAGACCTTTTTTAAAATTTATCTTAAGGATCTGAGTAATTAAAATTGATGTCAAAAAAATTAATAAAAATAAATAAGGTATACCAAAACGAATTACTGGAGATTTTATAAACCATACAACTAATCCAAAAATCGTAAACAAACTTATAAATATGAAAAATAATTTCATATTTATAAGTGATTTTAAAATATCATTTTCATCATTAGATGATGACTTGATATTGAATATAATTAAAATAATAAATGGTATTATTGCTGCTAAAAAATGTTCTATTAATTCAATTTTATGTCTTTCGAACCATGTATTTATCCAATTAAAATTTCGAGCATACTCGATTGAAGTTAAATCTCCCTCATAAGTATTAAAGGATTTATTAACAGCTCCTGTTAAGCCAGAAATCATATTAGAAATATCATTAGTATACCATTCTACAGTTTGGATACATGTGAATTCAAAATGTGGAATAAAACAACCTGTAAAAATAAATTGTTGGAAAATCCACAATAAAAAAAACATAAAACAAAATATTAATGGTGATTTGATAAAGATTATTAAATCTTTTTTTTTATTAATTAATAAAAAAATAAATATGATTAATATTGGTGTTGCAAAAGCAGATAACTTAATAGTTATAGCAAATAAACTAAAACAAAGAATTAAAATAAAATATTTATTTATATTGGAAGTGTTTTTTTCTTCAAAAATTTTGATAAAATAATATAGAGATAATAATGTATATATATTCGCAGGAAAATCAAATCCATGCGCTGATATTCTAGAAAATTTAATTATCACATAACTTGATAGTAAAGTAATAAATAAAAAGGATAATTTGTTCTTATTATTAAAGTTAAATAACTCTTTTAAAAACATGTAAAATACAAAAAATAACAATATTGAATTACTTAATTGAGTTCCTTTTATTCCTAATATGGGCAGATAAAAAAGTGATGAAAAATTTAACCAGGTTGAATTCCAGCCAAACTGTGGTTGTAAATTTGATAACCCAAATATTATTTTTTCTGAGACTAAATTGATAATATAGGGTAGATGATAATAGCCATAATCCTCATTTGGTTTATATTTCAAGGTCATTATGAAAATAAGAAGAAATGAAATTAAAATAAATTTATAATCTAATATAAAATTTTTAAAAATTTTTTTTTTGATTTTAAAGCTAAAAAACAAGATTAATAATATAAAAATAAATGAGTTATAAATTTCATTTAATGGGACAATTAAATGAAATACGAAAGATAAAAAAACTAAAAAAATTATTCCAAGTAATCCTATTTCATAAATTTCTAAACTATCATAATCTAATTTAAATATGTTTATTGATAGTATAGATCCTGTAATGAATATCAAAAATATAAAAAGGATGAGTGATAATAAAATTTCAATCATTAATTAACGTTATTAACTAAATTATAAATGGAAAATTAAATTTATCATTATGCTTTAATTATATTACAGATAACTTTTTTATAGTATAATATCTAAATATAAACTAAAATAAATATTATTTTAAACAAACCTTTATAAATCCAATAAAAAAATAGCCAAAAACTTCCTTATAAGAATTAGTTAAAGTAATGCCTAATGAAGAGTTAAAATATTATAATAAAAATAATTAATGTTTTAAATAATTAATTAATTTATTAATTTTATAATAGATCCATCTTTAATCTCATATTTATTGTCACAAAAAGATAAATTAGACTTATTATGTGAAACAATTACAATTGTTTTACTACCTTTTTCATCGATAATGTTCTGATAAATTTCTTTTTCTGTACTCTCGTCTATTGCGTTTGTAGCTTCATCTAAAACAAGAATTTCTCTAGCATCATAAAATGCTCTAGCTATTACTATTCTTTGTTTTTGGCCCGACGAAATTTTTCTTCCATGTGTACCTACCATATAATCTAATTGACCAGGAAGATCTTTTATAAATTTATCAGCACATGCAAGTTGTATTGCTTTTTCTAACTTTTTATTGTCAATATTCTGATCTGAGCTTAAAGTTATATTATTTTTTATTGTGTCCTCAATTAAAAAAGTGTCTTGAGATAAAAATGTAATTATATTTTGAAATTTTCTTTTATCCATATCGTTCAATACTTCATTATCATCTATATAAATTTTTCCTTTATCAGGTTTAAATAAAAAAGTTATAAGATTTAAAAGAGTGCTTTTGCCTGACCCACTTTGACCGTATATTCCAGTAACCTTACCGCACTCAAGAACAAAATTTTCATCTGTAAAAAAATTTTTTTTATTATTGTAAGCAAAATCAATATTTTGTAGCTTTAGGGATTTCTTAAAATCATAATTTTCATAATTTATTGTTTTTAAAATTCTTTTATCCTCTAGCGATAAAGTTTCACTAATAATCTTAACAGAATTTTCAGAATATCTTATTCTTTGTTTTTGAACTAAAATTTTACTAAATGATGGAAGAGCTCTATATGCAATTACAAAATAAAATGTAATTTTTGATATAATTTCATTATTAGATATTCCTGAGTCGTATAAATAAATAAGTGTTATTAAAAGAACAGTTAAGCCCATTAATTCCAGCAAAGCTCTTGGGATAATACTTATTGTTCGTGTTTTGGCATCTAATAAACTTTGATTTTTGCTTAAAAGATAAAAGTTATTTATCAGTTGATCGATATTTTTCAAAAAATATATATCTCGTACACCTATAAAAATTCTTTGACTTACTGTTACCATATTTTCTGCAAGTTCAGTTCTTAACTTTCCCCAAATTTTAATCCCTTTTTTTAAAAAGCTTAAAATTAAAAAAGTAATAAAAATTATAGGGATTATAGCTAAGAAGATTATACTATGACCTGTAAATATAATTAAAATAAATATTGCAATCAAAAGCATGCACTCACTTAATAATATCATCAACGCATCAAGAAATTCTGTTGAAAAAACTGATGTTTCTGAGCTCATTGTTGCTGAAAGTTTTCCTTGGCTATTATTAATAAAATATAAATAATCTTGATTGAAAAATTTTTTAAGAATTTTTGTTGAGACTTCCGCTCTTATCTCGCTGTTATAACCAAAAATATACCTATAAATAATTATAGAAAACACATTTTTTAAAAGAAATATTGAAAAGAAAATAATACAAAATATTGGCAAGATAATATTTTGATTTTTTTCAATTAAATCGACGAAATTATTTAAAATTGGTAGATTTGATAATTTTTCTGGCGAAAAGATAGCAGTAATAAACGGAATTACTGAAGCTATTCCAATTATTTCTAATAAAGATAATAATAAAAATAAAAAAATAATAAAAAAAAATTTCTTTTGATTTTTTTTTGATAATATTGACCAAGCAGATAAATATAGATTCACAATAATTTAATTATTAAGATCTTTTTTAGTAAATCTTATAAACTCATCATTTTTTTTATTCACATAGATATTTTCTATCCAATTATATGTCTTTTTTATACCCTCCTCTAAAGAATATTTATAATCCCAATTAAGTGTCTTCTTTATTAAATCGTTATTGCTTGATCTTCCTCTTACACCTTGAGGTTTATCAAGTTGATAATTTTTTTTAAATTCTCTACCAGATATATTTTCAGCAATAGATAAAAGTTGATTTATAGTGACTTTCTCATCACTTCCTATGTTGATAGGATGAGTATAGTCTGAAAAAAAAAGTGTTAATACAGCATCAACACAATCATCTATATATAAAAAACTTCTTGTTTGAGTGCCATCACCCCAAACATCAATAATATCTTTGTTATTCATTTTTGCTTCTATAACTTTTCTACATATTGCTGCGGGTGCTTTTTCTCTTCCTCCATCAAAGGTTCCCATGGGGCCATAAATATTATGAAACCTTGCCACTCTAGTTTCTAATCCATAATCTTCTGTAAAATGTCTGCACATTCTTTCGCTGAACAATTTTTCCCAACCGTAACCATCTTCGGGCATAGCTGGATATGCGTCTTGCTCTTTTAAACCATCAATATTTGGATCATTTTGTAAATCTTTATTATATGCACATGCACTGGATGAAAAAAAATATCTTTTAACATTATTTTTTTGGCATGCTTTCAAAAGATTGGTATTTATCAAAACTGACAACATACAGTCAGCTTTATGGTTTTCAATAAATCCAATTCCACCCATATTACATGCTAAATTGATTACATAATCCACATCTTCAGACATTTTTAAGCAATTTTTATACTCTTGCATATCTAGGGAATGATTATCTATTCTATCAAATTTTTGAAACCAAAAATCGAATGGTTTTAAATCAACTGCCTTGACCAAATTGCCTTCGTCCAAAAGTTTTTGAATAAAATGACCTCCAATGAAACCTCCTGCACCAACAACTAAGAATTTATTCATATACTAATTTTGTGAATTATAATTGAAATAATAAAAAGTAATATATTCTCCTTCTTTTTAAATGCAAACAAAAGGTATAAGAATTTCTAAAATAAATAGTAATATTCTTATAGAAATTGTATAAATTTATATTAAATGTTCTTATATAAATGATTGATAAAACAGCTGTTTTTTGTATTCCAGTAAAAAATGAATCATCGAATATCAAAAGTCTATTCAGAACTTTAAATAAAATAACAAAATCATTTAAAGATTATTTTATAATTTTTGTAGAATCGGACTCATCAGATAACTCAAATTTTTTAATAAAAAATTTTTTACAGAATGAAAAAGGAACTTTACTTAATAAAAGCTTAAAAGATATTAATAATAGAGTTGCTAGATTAGCAATAAGCAGAAATGAATATTTAAAATATATTAAAAAAAATGATAAATTATTAAATTTTGACTTTCTAATAGTATTAGATTGTGGGGGAGTTAATAATAATTTAAATTCCGAAAAACTAGAAAAAACTATTTTGGAAAATCAAGAATTTGTAGGTATTTTCCCAACTCAAAGTATATTTTATTATGATATTTGGACATTAAGAATTAAAGATTTGATTAATTACGATTGTTTTGATGAGTTATTTAAAATTTACAAATATGAAAAAAAAAATATTAAAAAAATTTTTTATAAATTAATAGGTAAATTTATGTTTATTAATTTCTTTATAAAATCAAATAAAATTAAAGTAGTTTCTGCTTATGGTGGGATGGCTATATATAAATTAAATAAAGTCATTGAATTTACGTATGATAGTAATAATGGAAAAAATGGTGAACATGTTGAATTTAATAAAAAAATATCAAATAAATATGGTGATTGTTTAATTATAGATAAAAATTTGACTAATTCTTATGGTTTGAATATCCATACTATAAATATTTTTCTTTGTAGTATTTCAAATTTTTTTACAAAAAGATTTATTAAAAAAATAATATGCAATTTTTGATATA
>Ga0208770_1000805_pt1 | contig 17894 bp, 17 predicted proteins | sample AntAceMetag02UK9_FD_184771 | JGI IMG/M metagenome (GOLD analysis project Ga0208770, IMG submission 184771) | Saline lake microbial communities from Ace Lake, Antarctica - Antarctic Ace Lake Metagenome 02UK9 (SPAdes) (version 2) | ecosystem: Environmental > Aquatic > Non-marine Saline and... | reverse complement strand
AATCTTGATGTTCCCCAGCCAGTTTCTTTTGCAGCCTGTGCAATGGCCATTGAAACAGGAACTTCATCCATTCTAATTTTTAATGTAGATAAATCTTTATTTACCACACCATATTGTTTGAATTTTACATTCAGCCACTCTTGCTCTGTTTTGGTGTTTTTATTTTTATTTAAAATACTAAAGAGCTTCCTGCGATCTAGTTTGATACTATTATTTTCATCAATAACTAAAGGTAAAATTATCTGAATAAAAAAGTCTTTTCTTTTTTTAGCATTTTCTATTTTTACAATTTCTTTTGGTAATAGATCTAAACTTATAGGCTTTACTAATTTGTTTTTTCTAACATCTTTTAAATTATAATTTGTTGATTTAAAAAGTTCTTCAATGGTTGCAGCGCTTAACAGTATGGCGTCTGATGGCTGCTCATCAAATGTTAAAATATCTTCATATAAAAACTTTTTATTTAAATTTTCATCTAGTTTTGTTGTTTTTTTTTCTAATAATTTTTTTAAATTATTTTTTGAATTATTTTCATAGTCTTTAGAAAATATCGTTTTTTCTTTTGTAAGGTTAATAGCAAGTGGAGCTATAAAAAAAATTGATATAATGATTAAGCTTGATAAAAAAGTTCTTGAAAGATTATCTAGTCCACTTTTTTGTGTTTCAATTTTCTTTTTTTTTTTAACAATAAACCCTTTTTTATTTAAATATTTCTTAATTTCAAAAATTGAAATTTTTTTTTGCATACCTATATTGCAACCACTTCTTTTACCTCAGGTAAATAATGACACAAAAGATTTTGCACACCTTGTTTTAAAGTCATTGTTGAGCTAGGACAGCCAGAACAGCTTCCTTGTAATTCTACCTTAACAATTCCATCTTTAAATTCTTTAAACTTAATATCACCACCATCTTTTGCAACAGCAGGTCTAATCTTTGTTTCTAAAATACTTATAATTTGTTTTTCAATTTCAGTATGCTCTTCGTTTTTTTCTCCGAGCAACTCATTAGCAATTACAAATTCTTTTCCTGTAGAATAAAAATCATTAATCAGTGAAATAGCTATATGTTTAATATCTTCCCAATTTACATCTTCATTTTTATTTATAGATATAAAATCTTTTCCCAAAAATACGCTTGTTACCCCGTTAATTGATAAAATATTTCTTACCAATTCGTTGTCCGTTTCTTCTTTTCTTGTTACTTCAAATGAACCATTATTGGAAACCATCTTTCCAGGTAAAAACTTAAGTGAATTGGGGTTCGGTGTTACTTCGGTTTGAATAAACATGTGTTTATATATAAAGGTAAATGTCTAAATTTAAACCAATTAATAAATATATTTAGTTAAAAACCTACTAATTCTTTCATTTCTTTCATCTTTTTTGAGGCAATTTTGTCCGCTTTATCAGATCCTTCTAATAAAACTGAATCTAAGAATTTTTGATCCTCTAATAATTTTTTAATTTCTTTTGAGATTGGCTCAATTCTTTCAATTAGAACTGCTGATAATTTTTCTTTAAATTCAGAAAAGTTTTTTCCATTAAATTCCATTATAGATTTTTCTAAATTTTGATTTTTTAAACTTGAATAAATCCCTAATAAATTTTCTGCTTCTGGTCTTTCTGCTAGATTATCAAATCCTCCTGGCAAAGGTAACGGATCAGTTTTAGCTTTTTTTATTTTATTTATTATTTGATCTTTATCATCTGTGAGGTTAATTCTACTTAAATCTGATGGATCTGACTTACTCATTTTTTTAATTCCATCTTTAAGACTCATTATTCTAGAAAATTGTTTTTGAATTAATGGCTCTGGTACTTTCAAAAAATCTATTGCATCAAAATCATTATTAAACTTTTGCGCAATGTCTCTACAAAGTTCTAGATGTTGTTTTTGATCGTTTCCAACCGGAACATGAGTTGCGTCATAAAGCAAAATGTCTGCAGCCATCAAGACTGGGTACGAATAAAGACCAATACTAGCTTTTTCTTTATCTTTTCCAGCTTTTTCTTTAAATTGTGTCATCCTATTAAGCCAACCTATTCTTGAAACACAACTTAAAATCCATGCGGCTTCTGAGTGTGCTGAAACCATTGATTGGTTAAAGATTATGCTTTGTGCCGGATTGATTCCACATGCAATAAATGTAGCTACGGTTTCTCTAATATTTTTTTTTAATTCTTTTGGGTTTTGCTTAACTGTTATTGCATGAAGATCCACAACACAAAAAATACATTCATTTTCTTTTTCGTTTTGGAGTTCTACAAAGTTCTTGATTGCACCAAGGTAGTTTCCAAGATGAAGGTTTCCTGTTGGCTGGACTCCCGAAAAAATTTTTTTGCTCATGACTAGTAGTTTAAATTAATATCACTTTTTTTAAAAGCCTTGATTAAAATTGCAATTAAAAGGTAAAATATTAGCCCCAATACAACTGCGCCAATTAGATAAATAGCTTTAAAGCTTGCCTCGTAAAGTAAATTATCATTAAAAAAATGAATTACATATCTAAAGAATATCCCCATCAATACTGAGGCTAATAAAATTTTAACAAACCTATTTAAAAATACTAAATTAAAGCTAAATAAATCTTTTATTTTTAAAAAAATAAACAACAAAATGGCATTAAACCAGGACGATATAGTGGTTGCTATTGGTATAATTATAAACCCAACTTCCTTGAAAAAAACCACACTAATAAACACATTTAACAAAACAGAAGTTAAAGAAATATAAAAAGGTACCTTTGTATTATGTCGTGCGAAAAAAAAAGTTGAAAAAACTTTAATAAGAGAAAATGCTGGTAATCCAATCGCAAAATAGAATAAAGCTTTTGCTGAGTTTATAACACTTAATTCATTGAAAGAACCATATCCAAATAAAGAAGATATAATTTCTTCAGAAGCAATAAGTAATGCTAGTGCTGCTGGAATACTTAAAAATAAACTTAACTCTAGAGCTTTATTTTGAATCATATTTATTTTATCTTTTTTATTACCCTGAACATGCTTAGAAAGTTGAGGAAGTATTACTGTTCCTATTGCAATTCCTGCAATAGCAAGATTTATTTGATAAATTCTATCTGCATAATAAAGATAAGATACTGCGCTAGCTTGGAAAGATGCAATGATCGTTCCTACTAAAATATTAATCTGAGTAACACCAGAAGAAAAAATACTGGGAAGTAATTTTTTGAAAAAAAGTTTAACTTTATTATCAATTTTAAATGACAAATTAATTTTAGGAAAAAAGTGTTTTTTTACAAAAAAATATAAGAAAATAAGCTGTAAGAGGCCTGAGATAGTTACCGCATAAGACAGATAATATACCAATTCATCATTTAAAATTTTTCCAAAGAGCAATACTCCAATTAAAAGAATATTCAAAATTATAGGTGCAGCCGAAGCTACAGCAAATTTATTATGTGAATTTAAAATAGCAGAGAAAAAAGATGCCAAACTAATAAACATTAAAAAGGGGAAAGTAATTCTTGTCAAAGTTATGGCTAATTCCATCTTTTTATAATCACCTTCAAAACCTGGTGCTATCAAAAAGACAAATATTGGCATCATTATCTCAATAACAAGGACTAAAAAAAACAATCCTACTATCAACAAAGTAAAAATATTATTTGCAAATTTTTGTGACTTTTTTTTATTATCTAGCACTGACGAATAGCTGGGCACAAACGCTGCATTAAATGTTCCTTCTGAAAATAATCTTCTAAATGTATTTGGTATCCTAAATGCCACAAAGAAGGCGTCTGCTAATGGGCCTGCACCAAGAAACACGGCTATCAATATGTCTCTTACATAGCCCAATAATCTGCTTATTATGGTAAAAAAACTAAATGTGCCTGTTGACTTAATTAAGTTCATAAATCATATTAGTCTTAAATTCGCTCCATTTGTATATCTAATTAACATAAATGAAAAAAACTAAAATAGACCATTACACCGATAAGGAAGCTTTAGATTTCCACAGTAAGAATAAGCCTGGAAAAATTGAAATCAATTCTTCTAAACCAATGACTACAAAAAGAGATTTGGCACTAGCCTATTCTCCAGGTGTTGCTGTTCCAGTTCAAGCTATAGCTGATAATCCCGAAACTGCATACGATTACACATCCAAAGGAAATTTAGTTGCAGTGATAAGTAATGGCTCAGCTATTTTAGGAATGGGTAATTTAGGAGCATTAGCATCCAAACCTGTAATGGAGGGAAAAGCAGTTTTATTTAAAAGATTTGCCGACATAGATTCTATCGACTTAGAAATTGACTCTCAAGATTCTGATGAAATTATTAATAGCGTTAAAAACTTTGCATGCAGTTTTGGTGGTATTAACTTAGAAGATATCGCAGCTCCTGATTGTTTTATAATTGAAGAAAAATTAAAAGAAATTTTAGATATTCCAGTTTTTCATGACGATCAACATGGAACAGCAATAATAACTACAGCAGCATTAATTAACGCCCTAGATATTAGTGGCAAATCAATAAAGGATATTAAGGTTGTTGTTAATGGAGCTGGTGCATCTGCAATTGCTTGTACAAATTTGTTTAAAAATAGTGGTGTGCCTAGTGAAAATGTAATCATGCTCGATCGTAAAGGAGTGGTGTATAGAGGTAGAACCGAAGGAATGGACCAGTGGAAATCTGCTCATGCAGCAGAAACTAAAAAAAGAACTTTAGAAGAGGCTATAAATGGAGCTGATGTTTTTTTAGGATTATCTGCCAAAGGAGCTTTGAAAAAAGAGTTAGTAAAAACTATGGCTAAGAACCCAATAATTTTTGCATGCGCAAATCCTGATCCTGAAATAACACCTGAAGAAATAATGGAAGTAAGAGATGATGCTATTATTGCAACTGGAAGATCTGATTATCCTAATCAAGTAAATAATTTAATTGGCTTTCCTTATATTTTTAGAGGAGCATTAGACGTAAGAGCTACAACTATTAATGAAGAAATGAAAGTTGCTGCTGCAAACGCGATTGCAAAATTAGCAAGAGAAGATGTTCCAGATGAGGTTGTTGCTGCAATGGGGGGAGATCGTCCTAAATATGGAAAAGATTATATAATTCCATCTACATTTGATCCAAGACTAATCAGTGTAATTCCTGCAGCTGTTGCAAAAGCTGCCATGGATAGTGGTGTTGCCAAAAAACCTATAAAAGATTTTGAAGCTTATAAAGATCAACTTAAACAAAGACTTGATCCTTCAGTGACAATTATGCAAGGTATTAACTCTCATATCAAAAAAAATCAAAAGAAAATTGTTTTTGCAGATGGAGAAGATGAAAATACTCTTAAAGCAGCAATTGCATTTAAAAATTCTAAATTAGGTACACCAATTTTAATTGGTAAAAAAACTAAAATTAAAGAAAGAATAAAAGAAATTGGCTACAATGAAAACTTTGATATTGAAATAGTTAATTCTGAAGACAAAGAAAAAAGAGAGAAGTACGTAAACTTTTTATTTGAAAAAATGCAAAGAGAAAAAGGTCTTTTGGAAAGAGATTGTGATAGATTGGTTAGAAATGATAGAGTTATATGGGCATCCTGCATGGTTGCTTGTGGTGATGCAGATGGTGCTGTCACCGGAAATACTAGAAGGTTTGGAGCCTCTTTTGATAAGGTTACGCAAGTTATAGATGCTAGACCAGGTGAAATCATGTTTGGGTTAAACATGGTTATTGCAAAAGGAAAAACTATTTTTGTTGGAGACACGAGTGTAAATGAATACCCAAGTTCAGAAGAGCTTGCTGAAATTGCAATTTCATCTGCTAGGGTAGTTAAAATGTTTGGTTTTGTTCCAAGGGTTGCTTTTGTTTCTCACTCTACTTTTGGCCAACCTCTAACAAGTAGAACTAAACATATAAAAAAAGCTGTTGAAATTTTAAAAGATAAAAATGTAGATTTTGATTTTGATGGGGACATGCAGCCAGATGTTGCCTTAAATGAAGAATACAAAGAATTATATCCTTTCTCAAGTATTGTAGGAAATGCAAATATATTAATAATGCCAGGCCAACACAGTGCTGCTATTTCTTATAAAATGATGAAAAGCTTAGGTGATACCAAAGTTATTGGTCCTCTTTTAATTGGATTGGGTCAGCCCATTGAAATAGCCCCTTTAAGATCGTCTACTTCAGAAATCATAAATTTAGCTTCTGTTGCTGCCTACTCTGCTGATGTAATTGATTATAAAAAAAATTAATTTTTTTGAATTCTTAAATCTTTAACTAGGACAATACTTGCAATAACATCTTCTACATCAAGTATTTCTTTTGCTTCATTTATTACTTCTTTTCTTTCTTCCGTGGTTAAAGAAATCCCATAAATAAATATTTTTTTCTTATAAGTATCAATTTGATAATTGGTTGCTTTAATTTTTTTGTTAAATATAAAGGCTGTACGAAGTTGAGATGTAATTAACAAATCTTTAGCTGATTGCTGAAAATTAAAATCTTCTTTTATTGTGATATCATTTTTAACTGACCTAGCACCTTTTGTTTCCCATGCAAGTTTAGTAATTTGAAGTTTTTCTTCAGGATCATCTACTTTTCCTGTTACAAATATTTTTCCATCTAGAACTTTTGTGCTTACAGTTAATAGGTAACTCTTATCTCTTAAGACTAATCTTGTAGCTAAATTTTTTTGCATTACAGAATCGTCTATTTGAGTGCCTAAAGACCTTGGATCAAACGCAACACTAACTCCCGTTCCAAAAACTCCCTTAGAACTAATCCCAACACATCCTGTTAAGATTAAAAAAATCAAACTTATTAAAAATATTTTATTTTTCATTTTTTATTTTTAGACAATAATTATAAATCTCTTTTTTTGATACATTTGTGTTTTGACTAATTAAATCTGTAATATCTTTTATACTTAGTTTTTTAATTAATTTTTGAATATTCATTTTATCAGATTCCTTTAATATTATCGATGAATTTTTTTCTTTTACTTTTTCTGAGATAACAATCGTTAACTCTCCTTTAGGATCAGATTTAAATGGTTCAAGTGTTTCTACATCTGTTCTTATATATTCCTCGTAAAATTTAGTCATTTCTCTGCAAACCAAAATCTTTCTATTTGAGAAGTAATGCTTTAAATCTTTTATTGATCTGTTAAATTTTCTTGGAGAAATAAAAAAAACAATACAACCCTCTAAATTTGTAAGCCTTTCAAAATCTTCTTTTAATTTGTTATTTTTTTCTGGAAAAAAGCCATAAAAAAAATATTTTTCATTAAATCCACTTATAGACACTGCAGATGATACTGCAGATGCGCCTGGAATTGGAAAGATATCTATACCATTGCTAACACATTCATTAACCAATATAGCTCCTGGATCTGAGATCGATGGAGTTCCAGCGTCAGAAATCAAAGAAACAATCGATCCTGATTTTAAAATATCAATCACTTTCGATAAATTTTTTTTTTCATTAAATTTATGATTTGCAATAAGTTTTGATTTAATTTCGTACCGTTCTAATAAATTTTTTGAAATACGTGTGTCCTCACACAGTACATAATCTGATTTTTTTAATACTTCTAAGGCTCTTAAAGTGATGTCGCTTAAGTTCCCAATAGGAGTAGATACAATATAGAGACCACTTTTAACTTTATTATTTATATTTTCAGTATGTAGAATCATCAAATTATAATAGTTATAATAATAACATTAAAATGAACAAAATTATTAAAATTATACTTTTTTTAGCTTTTGCTTTTTCAATAGCTCCAGTAGCACTTTTGGCAAATGATAAGATTAAGATTGGTCTTCTTGTCCCTTTAACTGGAAAGAATTCTGAGATAGGACAATCTATAATTAAATCTACACGTCTAGCAATTAATACAATAAACAATGCATCAATTGAAATTATACCAAAGAATACACAGTCAAACCCTGAGGTCACATTAGCGGCAGCCAAAGAGTTGGCTAACTCAGGAATAAAAATTGTAATTGGTCCAGTTTTCAACGAAAGTCTAATTTACCTAGATGAGTTAAGTGAACTAACATTCTTAGCTCTTACGAATAAAAATGATAATTTTTCCAAGAATATTATTAATGCTGGAATTAATGCAACTTCACAATTAAATGCAATTAAGAAGTTTATAGAATTAAATGAAATAAAAAAAACTATCTTTCTTACTCCAGATGTAAGTTTTAAAAATGAAATTGAAAAAGCTATTTCTAATTCTAAAATAAAAATATTAGAAAATTATATTTATAACACTGACCCCACTAAACTTACAAAGCAAATTGAAAAAATTACACACTATGAAACTAGAAAACAGAACCTTGAGGATGAAATAAATAGACTGGAGAAATCAGAACAAAGCAATAAAGAGCGCTTAATTGAAAGATTAAAAAAGAGAGATACACTTGGTAGTGTAAAATTTGACTCAGTGGTAATTTCTGACTTTGATGAAAGTTTAAAAAGTGTAACAACCTCACTGCTTTATACGGATATATCTCCTAAAGAAAAATATTTTATTACTCTCAATCAATGGTTCGATGAATCTCTTTTAAAAGAGATTAGTTTGCAACCCTTGTATTTTCCTTCCGCAAATAAAGCTAATTATGATGAGTTTTCAAATGAATATTTTAAAAATTATAATCAATATCCAAATCAATTATCATTTCTAAGTTATGATTTAGTGGGGCTTGTTTATTATTTAATCCTTCAAAACAACTCTATAGTTGATGAAAAAATGTTTAAAAAAGAAACTTTGTTTAAAGGAAAAGTTGGAATTTTTGAAATTAAAAATAATAAAATTAATCATATTTTAAATTTTTATAAAGTTGAGGATGGGAAGTTTAAAAAAGTTTTTTGATTTTTTTAAAAGCTTTAAATCTATGATCTATTTTATATTTTTGTGATGCCCTCATTTCACCAAATGTAATCTTTTTTCCTATTGGTATAAAAATAGGATCATAACCAAACCCATTTTTACCTTTTATAACTGGTGAAATAAAACCTTCAACTTTTCCAACAGAGTTTATTATTTCTTTATTCTTGCTATAAATAGTTAAAGCACAAATAAACCTGGCTTTAATTTTTTTTTCTCTCCAATCTTTGTCTATTTTATTTAGTTCTTTAAAAACTCTATTCATTGCTTTTTTAAAATCACCCTTTTTACCTCCCCATCTAGCTGAATAAATTCCAGGATCTCCATTTAGAGCATCTATTTCTAAGCCTGAGTCATCAGATAAGCATGTCATTTTTGATTTTTTAGAAAAAAATTTAGCTTTGATTAATGAATTTTCCTTAAACGTTTCCCCATTTTCTGGTGGGCTTTTCATTTTAAAGTCTTTTGGAGAATATATTTCAAGGTTTTTAGGTAATAAATCCCTAATTTCTTTCAATTTTCCTCTATTATTGGTGCCTACTAATAGTTTTATAATTTTATTCTTTAACATCTAGCAATTATTAAATTTCATACCATATAAGTTGTCATGGAAAAAGATCAAAACATTAATTCTGAAGATCAAAAAGAAGAAATTAAACAGACTGAAGCAGAGGAGCAAATTCAAGAAGAACAAGAAATTTCAGCAGAGAAAAAAGAAGAAGTAAAAGAAGTTACACCCGAAGAGAAAATTAAAGAATTAGAAGATAAGGTTGCTAGAGCTTTTGCTGAAATGGAAAATCAAAGAAGAAGATTTGAAAAAGAAAAAGAGGATGCTTTTGATTATGGTGGGTTTTCTTTTGCAAAAGAAGCTTTGAATCTAATTGATAACCTTGAAAGATCAAAACAAATCTTAGAAAGTGATGAAGTATTAAAGGATACTGAAGCTTTAAAAAAAACTTTAGAACATTTTGAAATTATTAATAAAGATATGGTGTCAATTTTTTCAAAAAATGGAATTACACCTGTAGTTTCTATTGGTAAAAAATTGGATCCCAATCAACACCAAGCTATGATGGAAATTGATGATGACCAAAAAGAACCCGGAACAATAGTTCAAGAAATTCAAAAAGGTTTTATGATGAAAGATAGACTTTTAAGACCAGCATTGGTCGGGGTTTCAAAAAAAACTAAAGTTCAGGATGATCAAAAAAGTGAGGAAAATGAAGAGAATCTGGCCAATTAATAATAATTGCCAGAACTTGTAGATAAAAAATTAACACTTATATGAAGGATAGGAATTAAATTATGAGCAAAATTATAGGAATAGATTTAGGAACAACAAATTCATGTGTATCTATCATGGAAGGTAGTCAGCCAAAAGTTTTAGAAAATGCTGAAGGAGCAAGAACAACTCCGTCAGTTGTAGCTTTTACTGAGGATGGAGAAAAACTTGTAGGTCAACCAGCAAAAAGACAGGCTGTGACTAACCCTGAAAATACTATTTTTGCTGTAAAGAGATTAATTGGAAGAAGTTTTGAAGACCCTACTGTAAAAAAAGATATTGCAGCTGCACCTTTTAAAATTGTAAATTCAGAAAAAGGAGATGCTTGGATTGAAGCTAGAGGAGAAAAATATTCGCCCTCTCAAATTTCTGCTTTTATTCTTCAAAAAATGAAGGAAACAGCTGAAAAATATTTAGGCCAAGAAGTGACTAAAGCTGTAATTACAGTTCCTGCATATTTTAATGATGCTCAAAGACAGGCAACAAAAGATGCTGGTAAAATTGCTGGTCTTGAAGTTTTAAGAATTATAAATGAACCAACAGCAGCCTCTCTTGCTTATGGTTTAGATAAAAAGCAAAATAAAAAAATAGCTGTTTATGACTTGGGTGGTGGAACTTTTGATGTCTCTATTCTTGAGTTAGGTGATGGTGTATTTGAAGTTAAATCTACAAATGGTGATACATTTTTAGGTGGTGAAGATTTTGATAATACTATCGTTGATTATTTGATTGGTGAGTTTAAAAAAGATTCTGGAATTGATTTAAGATCAGATAAGTTAGCTCTTCAAAGATTAAAAGAAGCTGCTGAAAAAGCAAAAATTGAATTATCTTCTGCAGAACAAACAGATGTTAATTTACCCTTTATAACAGCTGATAAAACTGGTCCAAAACATATAAATCTAAAAATGACTAGAGCTAAATTAGAGGCTTTGGTTGAAGATTTAATTTCAAGAACATTACCACCATGTAAAACTGCCCTTAAAGATGCAGGGCTTACTGCAAATGAAATTGATGAAATTGTAATGGTTGGTGGAATGACAAGAATGCCTAAAGTTCTAGCTGAAGTTAAAAACTTTTTTGGTAAAGAGCCGAATAAAAGTGTAAACCCTGATGAAGTTGTTGCAATGGGTGCTGCAATCCAAGCTGGTGTTCTTCAAGGAGACGTTAAAGACGTACTTCTTTTAGATGTAACACCTCTTTCACTTGGAATTGAAACATTGGGTGGAGTATCAACAAAACTAATAGAAAAAAACACAACAATACCAACTAAAAAAAGCCAAGTATTTTCTACAGCTGATGATAATCAGCCTGCTGTATCAATAAGAGTGCTTCAGGGTGAAAGAGAGATGGCGTCTGATAATAAAATGTTAGGAAATTTTGAACTAGTTGGAATTGCGCCTGCTCCAAGAGGAATGCCTCAAATAGAAGTAACTTTTGATATTGATGCAAATGGAATTGTAAGTGTTTCTGCTAAAGATAAAGGAACTGGTAAAGAGCAAAAAATTCAAATCCAAGCTTCAGGTGGCTTAAGTGATGAAGAGATTGAAAAAATGGTAAAAGATGCTGAAGCAAATAAAGATGAAGATAAAAAGAAAAGAGAATCTGTGGATGCAAGAAATCAAGCAGATACTTTAATTCATTCAACTGAAAAAAATCTAAAAGAGCATGGTGCTAAAGTTTCAGATGCTGATAAAAAAGCAATAGAAGATGCATCAAACGACTTAAAAGAAGCTATTAAAGGAACTGATACTGAAGAAATTAAAAAGAAAACAGAAACTTTAGTTCAAGCTTCTATGAAGCTAGGTGAAGCTATTTATAAGTCTCAAGAAAAAAAAGAAGGTTCACCTAAGGATGGTGATAAGAGTGATGAAACAAAAAAAGACGATGATGTAGTTGATGCGGATTTTGAAGAAGTAAAAGAAGAAGAAGTAAAAGAAGATAAAGAAGAAGATAAAGAAAAAAGCGCTTAAGACTTAAAACAACTATCATCTTAAAGTAACTTATGGCTAAAAGAGATTTTTATGACGTCTTAGGTGTTAGCAAGAACGCAAGCCCTGAAGAATTAAAATCTGCGTATAGAAAACTAGCAGTTAAACATCACCCTGATAAAAACCCTGATGATAAAGCTTCTGAAGATAAATTTAAAGAAGCTGGTGAAGCTTACGGTATTCTTTCAGATAAAGAAAAAAAACAAAATTATGATAACTTTGGCCATGCTGCTTTTGAAGGTGGAGGTGGTGGAAGACAAGGTGGTGGTTTTGGTGGAGCTGATTTTTCAGATATATTTGAAGATTTTTTTGGAGATTTTGGTGGTGGACAATCAAGGGGAAGAAGAAAAACTAATAATAGAGGCTCTGATCTACGATATGATTTATCTATTAATCTTGAAGAAGCCTATGAAGGTAAAAAACAGGATATAAAATTTTCAACTACAGAAAAATGTAATACTTGTAAAGGTAATGGCTCTAAACCTGGTCATTCTCCAGATAGATGCACAGTTTGTGGTGGAAATGGTAAAGTAAGATCTAACCAAGGTTTTTTTACCGTTCAACAGACTTGTCCTCAATGTGCTGGCTCAGGTGAAGAAATAACAAATCCATGTACAGACTGTAATGGCCAAGGTAACAAACAAGCTTCAAAAAAAATATCAGTTACAATACCTAAAGGTGTTGATGATGGAACTAGAATTAGATTAGCCGGTAAAGGTGAAGCAGGATCCAAAGGTGGAGTAAGTGGTGATCTTTATCTTTTTATAAATGTTCATTCACATGACTTATTTAAAAGATCTGATGAAAACTTATTCTTTGAATTTCCCATATCAATTGCAGATGCAGCATTAGGAACCACGATAGAGATACCAACAATTGATGGTGGAAAAGCTAAAATTAAAATACCTGATGGAACTCAAAATGGAAAACAATTTAGACTAAAAGGCAAAGGTATGCCCTATATGAGAGGTAGTGGAAATGGAGACCTTTATGTCCAAGTAAATACTGAAGTTCCTATTTCTTTAAATAAAGAACAAAAAGAATTACTTGAAAAATTCAGAGAAATTGAAAACGAAAAGTCTAATCCAAGTATCAAACAATTCTTTCAAAAAGCTAAAAGTTTTTGGAAAAACTAAAGACTAATTAACTAAAAAAGGTTAATATTTTCTTAGATGAAAAAAATTAATTTAGCTATTTCTGGCTGCCTAGGGAGAATGGGTCAACAACTTATTAAATCCTCAAAAAACAATAAAAACTTTAGATTAGCTGCTCTCACAGAAAATAAAGCTATCAGCAAAAGAATTGCTGGCATCAAGCTTGGTACAAATACTGAACAAGCTTTTAAAAAAACTGATGTAATAATAGATTTTACAGTCCCAAATTGCACTTTAGATATTCTGAAAATTGCATCTAAATTAAAAAAAAAAGTAGTAATTGGAACAACAGGATTTACTCAGAAAGAAGAAGCTTTAATAAAAAAATTTTCAAAAACTATTCCGATTTTAAAAGCAGGTAATATGAGCCTTGGTGTTAATTTATTAATGTATTTAACTGAAATTGTGTCAAAATCACTAAATGATGAATATTTAAGCAAGGTATTTGAGGTCCATCACAAACACAAAAAAGATTACCCATCAGGAACAGCTTTAATGCTGGGAAAAGGAATTGCAGATGGGAAAAATAAAAACCTTTATAATTTAATGGGTAAAAAATTTTTAAATAAAAAATCTTTTCCTTATGGAAAAAAAATTAATTTCAATTCAATTAGAAAAGATGAAATTATTGGTGAACATGAAGTAACATTTTCTAGTGGAAAAGAAATAATAAAATTAAATCATGAGGCTTTTGATAGGGCACTTTATTCGGATGGAGCTCTAACTGCTGCAAAATGGTTGATTGGTAAAAAACCAGGGCTTTACTCAATGAGAGATTTATTGAACTTTAAATAATGGATGAAAAAGAAAAAGCTAAAAAAATACTAAAAATTTTAAATAAGACTTATCCAACAACACCTATCCCGCTAGATCATATAAATAACTTCACCCTCTTAATGTCAGTTCTTTTATCGGCACAATGCACCGATCTAAATGTTAACAATGTAACTAAAAAAATATATCCAAAATATAATAGGCCTGAACATTTTGTAAAATTAGGCAAAAAAAAAATAGAAAAATTGATTAAAAGTATTGGTCTCTTTCGAGTTAAAGCAAAAAGCATTTATTTGATGTCCAAACGACTTCTAGAAAAGCATAAGGGTAAGGTACCTAAAAGCTTTGAAGAACTTGAAAAGCTGCCTGGTGTAGGCCATAAAACAGCAAGCGTAGTCATGTCTCAAGGTTTTGGGGTTCCAGCTTTTGCAGTTGATACTCATATACACAGATTGGCTCAAAGATGGGGCTTAACGAATGGCAAAAATGTTATTGAAACTGAAAAAGATTTAAAAAGAATATTCCCAGAAAAAACTTGGAGCAAATTACATTTACAAATAATTTATTATGGAAGAGAATTTTGTAAGGCTAGGGAATGCTATGGTTTGACTTGTAAAATTTGTACGACTTGCTATCCTGATCGAAAAAATCCAGTTAAAATAAAAAAAGCTTAATATGAAAATACTAGGAATTGGTAATGCAATTGTCGATGTCATTTGTAAAGTTGATGACCAATATTTGATAAATAATCAATTAACAAAAAGTACAATGAAATTGGTTGATGAAACAGAGTTTCAAAAACTTTTATCAACTCTTAAGATAGAACAAACAATCTCTGGTGGATCTGTTGCAAATTCTATTGTTGGACTATCTCAATTAGGAAATGATGTTGGTTTTATAGGTAAAGTTAATAATGATGATTTGGGACAAAAATACGAAGAGGGTCTAACTAAAGAGAAAGTCCAATATTTTTATAATAAAAAAAAAGAAATTTCACCGACTGGGACTTGTTTAATTTTAATCACACCTGATGCAGAAAGAACTATGGTTACATTTTTAGGAATTGCTGGAAAAATTAATGAACAAGATATTAATGAAAAAGCTATTAAAGATAGTGAAATAATATTTTTAGAAGGATATTTATGGGATAAGGGAGAACCAAAGTCAGCCTTTGATAAAGCAATGTCACTCTCTAATACTAAGGTAATGTCTTTATCGGATCAATTTTGTGTCGATAGGCATAAAAGTGATTTTTTTAATTTGGTTAAAAATAAACTTGATATTACTTTTGCTAACGAACAAGAAATTAGATCATTAATTAATGCTAAAAGCTTTGAAGATATTATTGAATTTGGAAAACAAATAGGAAAACTTTTAATTATCACGCGTGGTGAAAAAGGAAGCATTGCTATTAGAAATCAAGAAATTGTAGAATGTCAAAGTAAAGCTAATTTGAAGATTGTAGACTTAACAGGTGCTGGAGACCTCTTTGCAGCTGGTTTTCTTCATGGACTAATTAATAATATTTCAACAAAAGAATGTCTCGAAAAAGGAACTGAAATGTCCTCAAAAATAATTCAAAAAATTGGTGCTAGGCTCGATTAAACAATTTTAGTCAATAAAATAGCCATTTTTGTGGCTTAATATAAATTTTTCATCATTAAATAAATCACTAATTTTTTTTCTCAATCTATAAATATGTGTTTCTACCGTATGAGTCTCCATATCTGTTGAGTAACCCCAAATATTCTTTTGTAAATCTGCAACATTGTGTTTAATTTTTTTATCATTTAAATACAAAATAATTTCAATTTCCTTTTCTGTTAACTTTAACTTTAAACTATCTTTAGAAAAAAATTTAGAATTTAAATTTAATTTATAACCCTTAATTGTAATCTTAGATTGTTGATTAAATTTTAATTTGATTAATTTAATATTGATTAGTTCCAATAATTTATTAAAGGATAAGGGCAAATCATTAAAGTCTAAAAAAATTTTAGACTTTATATTATTATTTAATAATAGTTTATGATCAGTTTTTGAAATTACTAAATGATCTAATTTATCTAGATCAAGTTTTTTTTCAAAATCTTCTTTATTCTCAATTTTTATAATTTTAAAAGATAAATTTTCTTTTATCTCATCTAAAATTTCATATAGTGAATTAAAATTTATAATAAAAACACTTTGCATAATTATATTTAATATTATTTATGATAATTCATGTACCAAATAAAAACACTCTTATAATTGACGACTTTAAATTGAAATGTTGTATTGGAAAAAGTGGCATAAATTCTAATAAAAAAGAGGGTGATTGTTCAACCCCCAAAGGATTATTTAGTTTAAGAAAATTATATTTTAGAAAAGATCGTGTTGATATTCCAAAATGCAAAATCAATAAAAAGATCATTAAACAAAATATGGCTTGGTGTGATGACCCAAAACATAGAAAATACAATGAAGAAATTAAAACAAGTAATAAAAAACTAAAAGAAAATCTACACAGAGAAGATCATAAATATGATTACATAATTTCAATTAGTCACAATGAAAAAAAAACTCCAGGCAAAGGAAGTGCGGTGTTTATTCATTTAACAGATAATTATAAACCAACTGCAGGGTGTGTTGCCTTAAAAAAGAAAGATTTTGAAATATTATTAAAGTTAATAGATAAAAAAACTAAAATCAAAATTGGTTAGGTTCTTGTACCAAATATTTTTGACCCGACCCTAACATATGTTGCATTATATCTAATTGCCTCTAGATAATTTTCTGACATACCCATACTTAATTCTTTAAAATTTAATTCTTTGTTTATATCACTCATCTCAGAAAAATATTTTTCTGTATTGCCATCATTTGGAGGAATGCACATTGTTCCAATAATGTCTAAATTCAATTTTTTACAAAATATATAAAAATCATTCAAATTTCTTTTATCTATTCCAGATTTCTGGTCTTCATTTCCCACATTTACCTGTATGAAAATTTTTGGCTTTTTTTTATGTTTTTGCTGTTCATCTGCAATTTTATTGGCTAATTTTTCACTATCTAAGGAATGAATATAATCAAATATTCTTAAAGCAAATTTAACTTTATTAGTCTGAAGTCTACCAATTAAATGAAGTTGAATGTTATGATTTTCGTTTTTTATATCAGTCCACTTTTCTAAAGCCTCTTGAACCTTATTTTCTCCATAATGCAAGTGGCCATGCTCTATTAGAGGTGAAACCTTTTCAATAGGAAAAGTTTTTGATACCGCTATAATTTTAGCTAATTTATCATGATTTGCTTTTGATTTGATGAGCTCTTCTATATAAATTAAATTTTTAACAGTGTTATGCATAATAAAATTTTAAATAGATATTACTTTATAAAAAAATTTGACCAAAGTCACATAGATAAACAAGGTAAAGAAACAATCATAATATTTAGAAATTATGATCAAGACATTGATGAAAAATTAATTTTAACAATAAAAAATTATTGCAAAAAAAAAGGGAATAAGTTTTTAATTTCTAATAATATAAAATTAGCTATAAAACTTAATTTAGATGGTGCATATATTCCATCATTTAATAAAGATAAAAAACATCTCTCTTATTCAATTAAAAAAAGCTTTATTGTATTAGGCTCGGCTCATAATGTTTATGAAGTAAGGACCAAAGAATTACAAAATGTTAATGCTATATTTTTATCTTCAATATTTAAAAAAAATAAAAATTATTTAGGTTTTAATAAATTTAAATCTCTCTCTCTTTTAAGTAATAAGCCTGTCATAGCCCTTGGTGGTATCTCCCACGACAACTTAAAAAAACTAAATCTTATTCGTTG